>ENA-UOUE01000286-UOUE01000286.1-compost-metagenome-genome-assembly--contig:-NODE-286-length-42626-cov-10.523209_pt1 | contig 42626 bp, 28 predicted proteins | sample MGYA00238146_ERZ747223 | MGnify/ENA primary metagenome ERZ747223 (study PRJEB28781, sample SAMN06268865) | compost metagenome | isolation source: single cell | place: USA: California, Emeryville, Joint...
ATGTTGCTCTCATCACAGAGGTCATTGTGGGCTGTTCTTTTCCCATAATGAAATGAGTCGCTAATCAAATATTATTTACAGCGAAAACATAATGCAAAATTACCTCGGAGATCTGTGCCGAGACTATTGAAGTTTTCTGTCACAGTCACCGGATGCTTGACGAAATACTGGCTGTTAACGGTATAGAAGTCAGGAGCATCAGTTCCTATCACGAAGTTTGTTCTTCTAATTGCCACATTGTCATTCGCAGGAGGCTCGATATGTCCTTCTTTCACTTTATAATCAGCTTTCTGCACCGAAATCATCTGTCGGTTATCCCCTCCAAGTACCACATGTGACTTTCTCAAGTCCACAACCTTCTGCTGAAGCTCTTTCTGCGTCAACCCTTGACGAAGATCCTTTGGATCGAACTGGCGGTTGTACTCGTGTCCGTAAACTGACGTGTAATTTTTCTTATCGGTTTCATTGAAGTCGTGGTAATGCTTCCTCATCTTTGCTCGCTGTAAGTCCTGCTCTTCTCTAAACTGCTCAATCGATTGTGCCTTTTGAGTGTATTCCAAGGCAGTCTGAGGGACGTAGTTTGGCTTGTAGTTACCAAAGGAGAAGTGGTGAGTTCTCAAATCTCGTTTTTTCTCCTCATTCAGTTGCGCGAGCTCAGCGCCTTGATGCTGGATGTAGTCAAGATGACTGACCGTTGAATACATTTTGTTTGAGTTGTAGTCTCCCAGGTGGAAATGAGAGCTTTTGAGTGCAAGCTTTTCTCCTAAGTTCTCGTCGAGCTTGGCTTGCCTACGGCGGTATTCATCAATATACTCACTAGTCTTTATGGAGCCTGAGGTAAAATGTGAGAAAAAAGAGTGCTGTAAGGAGAGTGTTACCAGTTTGGCCGAGAGTAAAATGACTCCTGCGGAGATCAGTTGCTAGGGTCTTGCTGTCTACTTTCTGAGGAGCTACTTTAGAGTGACTCATATTGTTTTCCTTCCTTTTTTGATTATCACTGAAATATTGTTAGTTATATTTCTTATTCTTGCAACTGTTTTAATCTGAAGCTGAGAAATCTGAAACCAGTCGTAAAATAGCCAGTATGCGAAATTCGAGGAGATAAATAGCAAGTTGGTAGAAGAGAGGCTCAGAGAGGGTTTTTTCTGTCATAGCTGTTCTCTAAAATTATGGTTGATGATGAAGATGAGCTAATTCATTAATGTTTGGGAGAAGTGAGCACTTTTCACGGTTCCATTCATTGTTAGAGCTGGTCATTATAAAAGAAAATTGAAAATAAATAATTTGATAATGAAGAATCGAATTGAGCAGTCTTCCTTAAAGAACTACATCTAAGCATCCACAATTAACCTTATGTATTCATAGCTTTCTTGCGGATGTCCTCCCCCTATTATTTTGGATTTCTCCCCTATTTTTTGAATTTCTCGTCATTAATTTTTTTTTGAAAACTACTTTCATTAAATACCCATAAAATGCAGAGAATAATCTAAATATGGGGTCAAAATTATGGCGAGTCCATTGGGATATTTAAATTTTTTCCATATAGACGAAAATCTACTTTAGTTCGGATAGCCCAAAACAGGAACTGAGCAGAGTTTCGACATTCTGACAATTTTGGAGGGTAATAATCTTGAATCTCATTCAAATCAAAAATTCGAACAATTTTAAGTAATTACCTCGCAATTCTTTGTCAAATTAATTTGCTCGAGCAGAATCGCGAATAATTACTTTATCCACAACAAGAAAATCAATTTCCGAAATCAATGATATTCATGGCATTTACACGCACTCGACCTCCAGAGCGAACGACTCATCTTGGCTCTAACCACATCTTCAAATCTTCAAATTTTGGCCTCAGAACCTCGGATCTCATGCAGTCTAACTCCGATAGCCATGGCACTCGCTTCTATGAGCATCCGTGGGAGTCTCCAAGAAGTATCAGGATTCGACTGAGAACAGAGGACTCACAATTTTCGGGTTCTAGGTACCAGAATCCTTATGACTACGGAGAAATTTATTTAAATGATCCTCAGCTGGAGTTTTCAGCAAGCTATCCAGAGCTAGATGACTTCAGTAATGGATCCGAGGTCCAAAATAATGAATACCCAGTCCAATTTAATGAATCCCCGATTTATCACTCACCTTCGCGACGTATTTCTACGAGATTAAATAGATCGGAGGAGTGGGGCAGAGGCATATCACCGAGAGAGACCGGGGCTTTCACCTTCGGATTGGAAAGAGATGTGCATATTAATGAAAACGAAGCAAATGTTGAGGAAAATGAGGAAGAGGACGAGATAGGTTATGAGTTGAGATATTACAGACAGGAAACTGCCCAAGAGTTCAATCAAGACTTGAATGAAAGACGTGTTTATGAGCCGTCGCTGGAAGAAATAAAGGAGCCGCTGAGTGATGATTTGGACGGCTCGAAAGCAATTAAGCGTCAAATCGACAGACTACCTGTTACCATGTTTTTCGTAAAAAAGGCGCCAAAATCGCAGGTCATATGCGCAAGCAAAAGGAAATTCTCTAATGAAGGAGAACAACCTCAGAAGCCGCTGTCCAACCAACCCCAGGAGGCTACGGTCCAGCCAACAAGTAACGAAACGTGTGCGGTTTGCATCTTAGATTACAAGCCTGGTGATTTTCAGCGGAAACTGCCTTGTAATCATAGATTTCATAAGGCATGTGTTGACAAATGGCTCTTCATCAAAAACACCTGTCCTGTGTGCAAAAAGATGGCGATTAAATCATACAGCAACCCTTTTTATTAGTCATAATGCTTTAATTGTAATATGCTAATTTCAAATTTAAGGTTCTGAAGTTCTTCGAATGAACATGTATATTTGCTGCGAGTTCCAGAGCTCCGCTAATTTACTGTAGTTTAGATATTTTATTTATGTGTTTGTCGCCAACTTAACAATTTCAATGCTTTTTGTCAATACATAGCCTTACGTTTTTTGTTATTAACTTCTAAATAACTAAAGTGCGAAAAATTTGAGGGATCCTGGTAATACTGTAAATTTGGTTAATTAAAGCATGTTTTCCTTAATATTGATTTCCAGCTGGTTGAAACCATCACTCTTCAACCTTTTCTTTCTAGGAGCATATTTAACTATTTCATTCTTCTTACCGCAAAATGTTGCTTCAATTATATCATGATAAGTAAAGTTCTACTACAATTAATAATACCTATAGAAGCTAAATGCAATTCAATTTTACAATGAATTGCAATTTTTCCAAAGAAAAAATAATTTGAAGGTGCCATATAAACATCAAACCCACACAGTTAAACCTCATCTCTAAGGCGAAAACGGCGCATATGTATCTCTTGTAATTGATTGTGGCGTCCCACTCATAATACCTGAACCAGAGATAAACCTCGCGAGTCTGTCTCTTGGATATTTATTTTTCATACCAAGTGCTGTTTCCAGTGCGCCTCTTGGCCCTTTCGGCAGCGAAGAAGGCGTATAAGTCGGGATCCCTACACTAACATTCCGTCCCCAGTCTTTCGAAGTCATGATATTCATGTTAAAGCTGTCTACTCGATTCGTTTGCAGCCCATTATCAATCTTTACCGATTGGTTCATATTGCTCATTTTACTCGCACCTGTCATAAACATATCGCTTTCCGTTCCTTCTTTACTGCTCATTAGCTGCGAGAGCCTGTTCGTATGTACTCGCACTGTGCTAGGCGTGACCTCCATAGGATTGAACATCTTCGCGACTTTGGGCTTTCCTTTTTCAGTGATCGAGCCTTTAAGTACGCTCAGCTTAGAATAATCCAAGCTATCAGTCAATTTCAACTCGGATGGAACCACTTTCTCATTCTCGCGAGGGGCGCTGTACCCTTGCCGGCTGAGGTTCCCGCCTTTAACCATTTGGAAATAATCGTCTCTTCTAAGTTTCTCGTCTTTGGATAATCGAAATGAGTTGTTGCCTCCTAACGATAGCGCCGACGCATTGGGTAAATTCGAGGTGCTTAAAGTGTATCTCGCGCCTTCTTTTTTCCGCCCTCCTTCGATAATCTTAACGCCCATCGTCGGTCTTAGCTCCTCAAAGATTGCTGGAGGTCCTACGATCATTTTCGTGAACTCTTTCTCTTCGGCTGGAGCTTTCTTCATCTTCAGTATACGACTTAGATCTTTTGCGCTAGATTTGCTTATATCTGCTTCCTTATTCTGCTTATTGCCGGTAAAACGAGCCAGCTGGTCCTCTGAGGTCTTGTTATTTATTGCGAAACTATAACCTCTCTTTAAATCTGAGAATTGGAGGAATTTACTTGACATTATATGAGGACGGAGGGAGTTTATCGGCTTTCGGCCCGTTCAGCAAGATAATCTTTCCGTCGTAGTCAAAAGTATAGTTTTTTTTATTAATATCTGCGTTAAGTTTCGCCAGCTTGTATTTTTCTTCCTTGGCAACCTAAATAACGCTCATCAGAAGAGGTATTAATTATTTAACTGCTAACCTCTTCGAGCTGCTTTCTTTGCGCTTCTTCTGCCATCAACCTATTGATATTCCTTTCCTTTGCTTCTCTAAGTTGATCTAATAAAAGGAATGTGTAACGCATGTTGCCAGCAGAACGAAGATCACCTTCTAATGCAGATGATGCTTCAGCAAGTTCTTTGAGGTCGATTGGTGCTGGGATCTGCTCTTTATTTATTTCCTAACAATTAACATATTAGCCAAGAATGCATGGCATCATCCATTACAATGATATGCTTTTTCGCTCGCTCTCGACCTTTTTCTTCTGTAAGTCTAAAAACCGACGAACTACGGAGTGTTGTCGGACTCTCGCTAATAATCTTCGAAAAGCTCTCCTCGAGGAAAGGACGATGAGTTTTAGAAGGGATATGAGACCTGGCGAAATTATCAACGACAGAAGGCATCTATACAAATAAGGCGTTGATTGAATTCAGGGCAGAAGGGATTTATTACTGATTCTGAGTCTTCAGGAAATACATTTTCAATTGTGTCATAGCCAACAAAATCCTGAAGCAAAGTTCTTTCCATGAGGTCCACAGTCAGCATGATTTCATGCGGTCTTTCTTTGGTTTTGAGGGCTCGGTCATATAACTCTTGAAAAACGTTGTTGATAATGAGGTTTATGGTGTCTGTAGCAATTATTTCCGAATTTGCGATGGAATAGCCAGCAGAGATTCGGTCATTTGATTCGTAAAATTGAAAGAACTCAAGCCGTGATATTAGTTCAACTACCACGTCTTCTTTCAGCGCTAAGGCTAAGATTGAGTTGCTGTTCATCGAAAGCATGCGAGAATTAAAAACAATGTAACTCTTTTATATTTTAATTTTATTCACGCATTTTCAGCAGTGAAGTCAATATTATAAATTGAGTTTCCGAAGAGAGTAAGGAAGGGAAGTACTGCAATTAATTGAAGAGCTGATGAGAAAGAGATCGTGCTGTGTAGGAGAAAACAGATAAAAAGTACATCAGCTTTGTCGGACGTTTCCATAATGTGATTGATTATTTGAATATTTTTCACCTTGAAAAGAAGAGGAAAAAATATAGGTGTGAGATTTTGTAGGCGGAAAGAAGTTTCCTTGCTGGAAAGAGAGCTATTACTTCATGAATGGAAGAATCTATACAGGCTCATAATGAAAAACTCTTGGATTTATTGTTTTATGAGAAATAATTAATATTTCGGGAGGTTAATTAAATTAATATTTGAAAATCAACGGAATGAAAGGAATCCTTTGTCTTTCGACTTTTCTTCTTTTGGTTGCTTATAGTTGTAGTGCTACTGCACTCACTAAGCCAGTGAACGATACGTATTTCAACTCCATTTGTGTTGCTGAAGACCGCCTCAGACAAGTGTGCACTTTATTGATAGCTGACGGATGTATTTGCTACAACAATGGGACTTGTATGAAACAATGGGTAAACAAGTGTATCGATTGCGGTAAAGAAAATGTGTTTGCAGTTATCTATGGGCCATGTCCTGATGTCCATCCATACCTCTGCGGTCCAAAGACATTAGCGCCTGTCAATGCCGAATCCATTCTAGGCTGTGTATGTACAAAAGATGGCGAATGTGTAGAGAAGACTTATGAGCAATCGAAACAGTGTCAAAGCACAAATGACTTAGCTTACTTTCCTAGACTGGCCTGTCCTGCGGAGAGCCTTCAAGTATCTCAATCTGAGAAAGAAGCGATGTACAAAGCTGTAGTTTGTACTCCAGAGCTCAGAAATTCAAAAATCGCCTGTGCAGATGTGGTTCGTTATTTGGGTTGCGTAACCTACAGCGACGGTTCCAAAAGCTATGTTCCTGTGAATTCTTGTACTTGTCAACAACCGAACGTAGTGCAATATGCAATGAACCGATTCTGCGAGTAACTATATGGATCACGTCGGGACTATATGCTTTTTATATGTTGTTTTTTGTCCAGAAAAGAATTCTAGAGATATTTTTTCATAATTATCTGTTCATAATCAGTTCATGATCGAATAATTACAATTCAAGTTAAATAAAATTCAAATCACAACGAATGAGAAATTTTCTGGGCCTTGCTATTATTATCCTATTAGGAGTTTACTACCAAACAGCAGCATCATCCGAGGTGGTTAAACCAGAAAACGACCGCTACTTTAACTCTATCTGCATTGCTAAGGATCGCCTAGTGTCAATTTGTACTTTAGAAGCTTATGACGGATGCATTTGCTACAATAACGGAACTTGCACGAAGCAATGGGTCAACTGGTGCATTGATTGTGGGAAAAGAGATGTGTTTGCAGTACTCCCTGGATCATGCCCTGACGTCCATCCCTATCTCTGTAGCCCTCAAACACCACTCATCACTGAAAAGTCTATTCAACGAGGTTGTGTGTGTACAATGGATGGCAAATGTGAAGTGAAGGATTACGATCAATCAAAAAAATGCCAATCTTCGAATGATTTGGCGTACTTCCCTGGGTTGGCATGTCCCGCAGAGAATCTCAAGGAAACTAAGGTCGTGGTCTACAAGACAGTGGTTTGTACGCCATCACTGAGATATTCAAAAGTCGCCTGCCCAAAAGTGGTTAAGGATTGGGGCTGTGTCACCTACTCCGACGGCACAAAAAGAACTGTGCCCATAAATGCATGCACTTGTCAGCAGCCGACCGTTCTCCACTATGCAGTCAATCATCCATGCTATTGAACTAACTAACGAAGGTTTCGATGTCCCTGGGATCTAAAATTCAATGATGAATGAGAATTATTAGAGATTTTCTTGGTCTTTTTAGAAATTAATATCAACCATAATAAGTGAAGTATTAACAATTAATTAACAGGAAAACAACTTCCTCCTCGACTTTACGAGAGACGATATATATTCAAGTTATTTTTTCATACACGCAATTTTTTTCAGGAATTTGTAAAACTTGAGAATAATAATCAAAGAATGAAGTAGGTCGATATTAGTGTTTCAATTTCTTTGTGAATTAATTGTGAATTAAATAAATTTTCGAAAACTCAATGACATGCGAAAAATTATTCTCCTGGCTTTTCTTCTCCTTCTCACAGCTTCACACAAAGTTGCAAGTGAACTAATCAAGCCTGAGAATGACCCTTATATTACCTCTATTTGTGTTTCTCATGACCGCTTTAATCAAGGATGTGATTTAATGGTTGTCGAGAAATTCAGAGATAAGGCTGGATCTTTCACTGCATAGTTAATTATTTGAATTTCTATGTTGAGTATGTTGAGGAATATGCTTTAGACTAGCCATTCATTTAGCATTTTTCATATGCACAGCATTCATTGCGATGATACTATAAGGCTTTCGAATGTGAAAAAAATTTCCTCTTTATATGAAAAAGCTTCGGGCTGAAAGGAATTCTGCTGGAGGGATGTAAGTCTAATGCTGTTAGGACTTAGAGGAGTCGGATTTAAATTTCTTGGGTTATGAAGAAAGCGTTGTTGATAGCACCATCATTTCTTTAAGGGCTGATTGTTTTTTTAAAAAAAAAACAAAAAAGCTATATGGATGCCTGTAGTCACATTTTCGTGAACTCTTTACAAGCAAAGATTGTCTCTGTATCGAATATTGTTAGGTAAATTATAGCTTCTCAAAGTCGTAAAAAGAGAAAAATCTGCTTTATGAATGAGCTATGAAGGAGAATCTGCTGATACACTAAAATATCCTGACATGAAACTTCTATAATGATTCCTCAAAAATGAGTTTCTTAGATCAAAACAAAATTACTTATACAAGTTTGCTGATCTAATAACCATGGCTCTCAACAAGCGAAAAAAAAAGAGAGAGACACATACGGTACAATATCAAACCGCATTTATCTTCGTTTTGTTTATTTTTTTAAGGGTACTCAACAGCATTTCTTTTCCGAATTTGCCCCATTTGACGTGCCATCATCTTTTAGTTTTAGCCCTTTCTTTTCCTCTTCAGCTAGTATTTGATTTTGCAGAATTTTCTCAATAATCTTCTCAAACACTTCCTTTATCCCGCTATTCTCCTTCGCGCTTGTTAATTTGAAACCTGCTCCAATCGAATCCGCATATGCTCTCGCTCTCTCAGGCTCAACCTCTTGGCGATCTATTAAATCGTTTTTGTTGCCAATAACCATCATAACCACATTGCTCATTCCCTTTTCCTTGACTTCTTCATGCCATCCTTTCAGTACCTCAAAAGAATCCTTACATGTCGTATCGTATACAAGAAGAACAACGTGAGCGTCTCGATAGTACATAACAGCAAGCGGCGCGTATTTTTCTTGCCCTGCAGTGTCCCAAATTTGAAATTTATATGATTTATCTTTCATTTTGACCGTCTTGGAGTGAAACGAGGCTCCAAGCGTGGGCTGCTCGCGGTTCTCGAAATCGTCGGAGATGTATCGCTTGAGGATGCTGCTTTTGCCGACACCAGCTGAGCCTAAGAGAACTATTTTGATGGTTTGCTCTTGCTCCATTTTTAAATTACAGTGCCGATTTTTATTTCTATATTGATGGAAAAATTCACTGATTTCATTGTATGATATCATCAACATTAAATTTTTTCTCATATTCAGGAACGTGGAGCATGAATATAAAAATGAACTGATAAATATAATAGGGAGATTATTGGCTGCGGCTAGAACTCATAATAAATATTTCTTGGATAGTTATAATATAGTTAAACATGAAAATTTTGATAAATAGGTTGATTTTTTCGTGGAGGAAAAAATAAAATTCTTTTTGAGTTTGTTCGCAAAAGTAATGATAATTTGTCTTTATCGTGGATTATTCACAATGATAGTTGGACTAATGTTGTCGCTCAAGAGTTCACGGATGTCGAAAGGTTTATATTTGGTTGTGTGCTGAAAGCCACGCTCAATTCCGATTCTATTTCTGGGGATATCAAAGTGGTAAGCAAAGAAAATACCAACAAATTTACTTTAAAGCTGTGCTAATCGAATACGTCTGGAGGATATTTTCGAAGCAAGAGTTAAGCAGCCTTGCCCGCTTATTAGTCAGGTCATAGTCATGATATGTTCTCTGAGTTGGGTCTGATCGCGAGAACGCGAAATCGACAGAAGAAAAAGCTAAAAGCACGTGTTCTAGACATTTCTCGAGGAATTGGATTCCGTTGTCAAGTCCCGGGACTTTGTCTAACCGTTTTCTAATTACATTGGGAAAATTATTTTAGAATGGAAAATTCTTGCAAAGCTGAATTACTGAATGACGAGATGCCAGAACAAGTAGAATTTGCTCCACACGTCAGGACAATCCATCGCATTTCTGAATGTCTTTGCTTTAATATTATGAGTCACAGCTTTCGGATTCTTGCTATCAAGAAGAACTTTCGCTGAAGGAAAAATTTTTTTAAATTAGTCTATTTGAACAATGAATCAGCTTACCAAGATACTCTCGGGCGTACCTCAGTAAATTTAATGTGTTTTTATTTAAGAGTATCGTCTTTGGCATAAGACTTAGCTTCTCCTATGGTTCAAAGACGCGCTATGAGAAGAGCAAGAAAGTATAATATTACCTTGACACTGTCTTTCAGTTTGTGATGAGGAGTCACTTCGATGCTGAGCTGCGAAGCGACTTTTTTTGACATCTTTTTCATGACGTTACGCCAGCCCTCTCTGTTTGTTCTCAGGTCATTCTCGTTAATAAATGTCATTTTCATGGGCGAACCGCCGTGGAGTTCGAGCGAATGACTCTGCGCTTTATTTAGCTTCATTACATCGATCGCAGTCCATCCCGCTGACATTTCAATCAGTTGCTTGTCATTCACCTTATAGAAAACAACGAACTCGAAAACAATTGCCAAGTTCTTCTGGAACCTCTCGTCGAATTCAGCAATTCTAAAGTATAGTTTATCTTCGCCTTTGATCTTGGCTGGATTAAAGTGCCACTGATCTTCATATTCAGGGCTCCATTCAGCCATTACTGTTGCAACGTTCCCAACAAACCTCCCGCTTGAAAAATCATAAAGTATCGCCCGGATTTCCCTTGCGATGAGTCTCCCTTGGAGATCGATTTCTACAGAAGGAAATGGGATTCCTGTGGCCATCACAAGCTTAATCTCGCAGCCATAATCCGTGGCGAAAGGCTTAAGATAACTGTTTAAGGCATTTTTCTCAGAGTTTTGCCAGCTAAGAGAGCTTTGTCGATTGAGAGAGGCAGTCTGGTCAATATTTGGGATGAGGTCCTTGAAACAAACCTTGCTGGTGTCGTCGAGTCGTGGCTTCATGGCCGACGAAGGGAGATTTTCACGGCTTCTGTTCAAGTCCCTTGTGAATGAGACGGTGAAGTGCTGAGGCATTAGTTTGAAGGCGGTGTAGAAATCAAAAGGAGAAATATTCTTGTATTTCTTGATATTGAACAGCGCGGAAGCGGTGAGCGAATCGAGAGCCTCATATCGGGTGGTTGTGCTTAAAAACTTGAGAAAAGTCTTAATACTAACTTTCCCAGTCATCTCCTTATCAAGATGCCTCACTAAGGACAAAAGTTCTTCTGATTTCAACTGAATGCCTAACTTGGCTAGCGCTTGCTCAAGTTGAAATGGCGCAAGCTGCCCGTCGTTATCAGTGTCAGCCTTTGTGCATTCGAATCTTGCATCACTCACTAGCGGCTCTATTTGCAGTAAGATTCCTTCTAACTTTTGCTCCATTAGCAGCTTGAAATCATTAAATCCGAGTTTTCCATCTTTATTCGAATCGAAAGCTGTGAAAACACTTGCGACATCATCAGCAGGGATATTCACACCAAACACATGTAAACAGTGCGCTAGCTCCTCCTTTTCAACAGCTCCATCATTATTCGAGTCAATTTCCTTAAATAATTTGTAGAGTTCTCTTTCGAAATCGCATCCTACGCTCGGCTTTCCATCGATGTGATCAGCTTCATCCGCGAAGATTGTAAGAAACTCTCGCTTCGTGAGATATCGGTTCTTATTGACATCCAAGCACAAAAAGAGTTCCTCTACTTTTGCCCTATCCTTGAAGCTCCTAATGCCCGTCATTCCCAATTTCTCAACAAACGTGTTTATCGAGATCTTTCCAGTGTCGATATCATCGAAAAATTTATATTTCTCTTCATTTGAATACCTGTTCGCTTTGAATAGCTCTTTAATCTGCCTCAAGAGATCGATCGGGCTTTCCTCAACTGACGAGACAGACCGTCTATCCAAACACCCTAGACTTGTCACAGTACTCGGGCTATTCTGCGATCTGCCTCCACGGCTGGATTGAATGTCTTGAAGACTGAAGATCTCATCACCAGAATGATTTTTATGGCTCTGAGTCTCGTAGCTAAAGCTTGTATCGAGAAAAGGCTCACTTCGTGAACCAAAAAACGATTGGTCTAGAGTACTGTTTGCCAGAGTTTCAGGCAGCGTCGAGAGAGAGCTCGCCATGAGTTTTTTCTTTAGCCTATTTTCAAACGCATCCAATTCAATGAAGCCGGATTCATCAGAAACCAACATAATGAACTTATTCGTTTTTCCGTGCTCTTCGATATGTAGGTCTTCATAAAGGGCTTTCTTGAAATCATTAACGTGAATTAAGCCCGAGTTGCTGGGGTCATATTTTCTAAAGAGATGCTTGAAGGAAACGTTGTCTTCGAACATGAACTGATTGATGTTATTTATCATGCGGTCAATTAGCCGTTCCTCTTCGGGTGATAGCTGCTTCGTAGCGAAAAGGCGATCGACGTTTTCGAGAAGATATTGGAGCTTATAGAGCGAGAGCTTAGTGGGCTGCTGTGGATATGCCAGGTGATCAACGAGCCGAATGATGTCGAAATCCCCGTAGCAAAAACCCAATTTTGTTAGGCTCGTTCTAAAGTCGACGATAGGGAATTCATCATTTGTTGTGTCAAGGAGCCGGAAGATGCTGAGATTCTTCTCAAGGAGTTTCTGCTGGATCGCCCTCAAGGTAGGCACCGCCCAAGAGAATTGTAGGCGCAATGCACTTGGATTAAATGAAGGGTCAGTGCCTTTTACATGTAGCTTATCAGTCACAAGGCCGGTTTGAGATTTTGAACCTATCTCCTTGATTTTTTGAACAAATTCTTCATAATTAACATGGTAATTTTGATCTCGAGAAAGGTTCGTGACCCGGATAATCGCTCGAACTTGCGCAAGTGAAATAGTAAGTCTGTTGACACTGAACGCCAACTTAATTTGTTGCTCACTGAGTCTTTTTGATCCGTTTATATCCACATCTTTCATGCTTTGAAGGATGTCGCGCTCGTTCTGTAAGATGAAATTCGCGACCTGAGGTAAGTAGTACTCACATTGGGCTGCAAAGTCATCGGAATGGTTTTCACACTGCCATTTGGGAGTAAAATCCCTGCCGTATTTATCCATTGCTTCATGATCAATTGGCCCTCCTAGCGGGATGTGATGAGGTACACCTGAATCTGCAGCTTCTAATTTTCTTCGGAATTCTTCAAGCGGGACTCTACCAAATTCATCGCAAACGAAGTCAATCATACGTTGCAGAGTTCGTGTCTCATCCAATCTTAATCCATTTCTCAGCGCATCCTTCAGCTGTTCTTTGGAAATCGAGCCACTGTGAGATTTGTCTTTCGAAGCAAAGAGCTCATCAAAACTTAGCTTATCTTCTGCCATAAAGTGAACAATGGCTTGGAACGCCTTTTTTACACCCTCCATCTCAGTTGAACTTAGTCCTTTTCGACTGACGGCTCTCTGTTGGACAGCGAGTCCTGGTGAGGGGGTTCGTGATGGACGTTTTGTGTCGATATCTGAGGTCTCTGATTCCAAGATCCAATTCATTGTTTTGACGAATTCTGCACTGGGAATTTTGCCGAGATCGTCGGTGTCAAGTGCTTTAAAGACAACCATAAGAGTGCTGGCTGAAAACTTTGGATCAACAACTTCGCTCGCTCTCTTTAATTCGTGGTAGGTAATCCACTGAATATCGCTTTTTATGATATCGCGGTTGAATTCAAGGATGTCTTTCCTGGTTCGGAGTCTCATTCTCTCTTTGAACTCATGAAGAGCAGCTTCTTCTTTCCTCGTGAGCTGTAATGCTAGACTTCCGGACATTTCTTTGATAGGAGAGGTTTGGTTGGTTATTTTAGTGATTTTCTGCTGTTCATTTCTTGTATTCTCAAGCACAGTCTTGGCGAAAGCCTGCTGAATCTCGAATGATTTAAAAAGTTCCATTTGTTTCAATTGGGCGGCCAGACATTCTCCGAGTTCTTCAAAATCAATTTCATGCTGGTTGTTTTGCTTGATTCCTAAATACTCGAGCAGGAAATCGATGTCTTTCATTGAAATTAGGTTCTTCTTCGCTGATACAATAATAAAATATCAGTGGATAAATTCCCAAATGAAATACTTACTCAGGCTGTCAAAAGCGTCTTGCAAATGGAACCTTCTAATGAATGGGCCACTAACAGGGAAGGAAATCATGAGAGAGTAGTAATTTATTGAATTTGTTAATAGATTGGCCATGATGTTCTCCATTATCTATAGGCAAAAAGGTGAGCGCTCTTAACTATCAAAAGTGCTCTTACGGTTCTTGCATCAGCCTCGATAAATTGTCTCAAAGCTTGGTTCAGATTGTAGCAGTGTATTTTTCCGGAAGAATTCGGATCCAGATAGTTGAAGAGGTCTACAATGTCGGTAGTGTTCAAAATATGATCGAAATCTTGATTTATTTTGATGAATTCGCTCTTATCGATAGTTCTGTCTGCGTTGTTGTCGTAAAATCTGAAAAACTCGCCAATCGTTGCGAATTTCTCTCTGATTTTGCCATAGAAAGGCCTCAGTGTCCTCCTTTTAAACTCGTTTTCAGCCTCATTTCTCCGGTTGATATGACACTTAATAAGCTCTACAAGCTTTCTATAATCAAAAATTTCTTGATGATGGCCATATGCAACTTCAATCAACTCTAATTCGCTTTCATCCAACGAAAGGCCCGCTTCCAAGAAAATTCTCCTGAGTTTCTCAGCTGGTACATAGCCGCCGTCAGTGGAATCGTATTTCCTGAAAACCGCATTCAAATCAGTTTTTTCTAAAGGAAAAAATTATGTAAGGGAGACACACGCAAAATTGCTACCTTTCATTAGAAACTCAGCGATTTTTTCGATTAATTTTTGGAGTTTTTGCTCGTCCACGGCTTGCCTTTGGAAAACGTGGCTCTCAGTACGTTCTGGTTGAGTAACTCGAGGTAAGGTTTCAGTTGGTCTCATCGCAAACACTTTCGCAAGGTCAAAGATTCCTTCGCCTTTCTCGTCCAGATGGAAGCTTACAGCGCGTTTCTCCTCTGAAGTGAAAGCAAGGTTAAGCTTTTGCACTGCGGTGAAAAAGTCTTCTTCATTAATTTTCCTCAAGAATCTTTTTTGAGCAAACGATAAGTAAGACTTTAACTCAAGGATTATACCTATTGAAGCTGGAATATTTCTCAAAATACAGCGACACCGCAAGTCCGCTCTTGCTTATCTCATTCACCACCTTCTGAAGCATTTCTTCTGCAGTTTTCTCCACTGCGAAGCGTCCAACTAGGGGAAATTCCGGTGTTATTATGAAACGAAAGAGGTGTAAACATACTACTTTGGCGGCTGGGTTGACCGTTGGAAATTTGATTTACTTTTTCAAACATTCGCTTGAACTTCGCAACTACGACCTTTCCGATTTTAGGGTCCACATACTCATTTAATAGTCTCTCTTCCTGTTTTTTGTCCAAGCCTAAAAAAGAATGGTTAATAATGCTATTAGATCCTCTTCTTCAAGACCTGGGTAAGCTATCGCGAGAGCTGAGATAAAATCAAATCTGCTCAATAGCTCATTGTTTTCCATCCCCATACTCATAAGAAATCCATCTAGTGTCATATTCTCTCTTTGGAGATATCTCCCAATTTTACTCATGATTTCCTTTCCCCAATAATTCTCTGGGTCTATAGCAAACATAAACACCTCAAATTTCCCAGAAAACCTACCTTCGAATCGGAAATTCGATTTTTGAAGCTCAAAAAAATCTTTGCCTTTTTCTTGACAGTGTTGGTCGAAAAGAATCCTCAACTCTTTATAGTCAAGCATTTTATCGCCGTTGAGGTCCAAGAAAGCGACAGCAGCGTCAATTTCCTTATTAGTCGCATAGACCCCGAAATCTTGTAGCCCATCTTCAAACTCTTTTCGAGAAAGCCTTCCATTGCTGCTCTTATCAACACTTTGGAAAATCTCGAAAAGATTTGTGTCGCCAGCTTCAAACCTTTCGATGATTTGATCAAGAAGCTCGTTAAACAACGCCTTAGCTCGTACGAGATGATCAACCTCCTTTACGAATTTGTTATAGTCAATTCTGTTATCTTGTGTAATGAAGGGACAGGATATTTTATAGACAATTTGGGAATCCACTTGTGGGTTGATTTTCTCCATGCAGTTTCTAAATTCATAGTAAGAGACTTTCCCCGTCTCGATACTATCATATTTGATAAAGTTTTGGCGAAGGTTAAAACCTTTAGCTTTGCATTCCTCTCCGAGGGCGGAGAGGTAGCGGTTCATTTCAGCTGAAGTCATTTTTGATAAAATATAAATTTTGAGATCTTTTAAGTTCTTGCAGCATACTTAAAGTGTAGTGGGTATAAGAGATAACGGATTACTGAATAAATTTTCTATTCAACGAATAATTCTGAATACTCTAATTTTGAGCAATAGCCAAGGCAGTTCTATTCTAAGTAGGCGTTTGATAACATTATCGAAAAATTTAAACTGATAGAAGATAGCCTTAAAGCGTTTTGTTGTCAAGAGTTATGTAAGAGTAGTTTTATGTCTCATGTAGAAAAGCAACGAGAATGGAACAAACATGTGAGTTTTGGTGGTGGCAAACAATGGAACAATAAAAAGAGTCTCAAGCGACCTAAGCCACTGGATAGAAGGAGTTGTGAATAAAATCAGTAGCCGGCGTATTATTCAGTAAATTTAGAGTAATTAATCAGAACTTCGAGAAGGATTTAAGGTGTTAAACGAAAAACAGGAGAGAAGTTTTTTTGAGAAAGTATCACAAATGTTGCAATGAAAGGTTCGAAGGCAAGTGAGCAATGACCATGAATGTTGTTGCAACTGTCCGAGATTGTGTATTTTTGAATTGTTGTGAGAACTACAGGTGGAGATTATTTATAGAGCTGCAGAATTCTAAAAAAATCAGGAAATACGATGGAGAAAACAAACAGTCCGGTCTATATCTCTCAACCATTTACCTCATGAAAATTTTGAAAAATTAAATGTGTCGCACTCTTAGTTTGAGATTAATGTGCTCGTATCAAGAGCCTTTAAAATCGTGCGGGTGCAAGGTTTAATTGGCTATCAAAAAGCACCGACAGAGATTTTAGTTGTAGTGTGAGTTATCTGTATCTATTTCGCTTATGAAAATGAGAGAGTGTAAGAGACATCCTCTTAACCGGACTATCTTGTTTCTTCTCATCAAGTTCTTAAAATTTTTTTTTCAGAAATTCTTCAAGCTTTATAGGTGAGACCTTTAAATTTGAGCTCAGATTTGAAAGATTTCCGAGACTCCGTTTCGAAGAATATCACAACTGAGGTTTCTATCATCAATAGAAAAAAGAGCGATACTGATAATTACACGCAATGCCTCTCATATGAATAAAAAAATGCAAATAGCAATGCTTGCATAGAGTCATAGGACAAGTGCTCAGCTCACTTACAAGCTGATGATCGACTCCAAGAAAAAAACAAAAACAAATAAAAATAAATCGAATGCGAATTATATTATAATAATTCTCACTTTAACAAGTATTCGATGTAATCACCATGAAACTATTTGCCTGCAGGCTTTTTCCGTCACAAAAACCCTTTAAACCGTCAAAGTTCAATTTAAACTCCATTATTTTTTCCTAGTTACGTGTGTCTCAACAAAAAAATTATCGAAAGCAGTTTTTCGAAATTTCGTGAGTTTAAAACACGAATAAAACTATGAAGACTCGATATGAAAGTTATCTCTGAGTCAATCCAAATAAATTCCACTTCTTGAATTTGATTAACTTATATTTTATTTATACGAGTTAACTAGTAAACAAGAAGTATAATTAAAGCTCCGGAAGTAGGAACGGACACTGTTGTACATTAAATCATGGAATCTTCGAAAAAACCAAACATTTGTGAGATTTGCCAGAAGGAATTCGGCCTGATGCGCAGGGCGCATAAATGCAAACGCTGTAAAAGGAATATCTGTGCAAATTGCGGGAAAGGCAAACGAATTGTAACTCTTCCGACCTTTCCTCTCATTCACCAATTAACTCCTAGATAATCGACTACACTGACACCGAGCAGCATCGAACCTGCGATACCTGTGAATTGGATATACAATTTCATTTCAAATTGCGCAAAACAGTAAAAATATGCCTTGTATTAATGGTATTAACCCATTGATTATTTTTTTTAGAATAATGTCGCCTGGAACACCATGTCTGAGATAGGAAACGAATGGATAGCAACGATACCGAATTTACAGTAAGGCTTTCAGGCATAACTTAATTCCTAAATATGTATGATCAGAAAAATGAAAGAAGAATCACCCTTCGCCCAGCTGCTGAAAGAGGCCAGTGAGATGGATCAAAACGACCCGAATTTCCAAGAGGTGGAAAACGATGTCGGGAAGGGTCACACGGACAAGTCATGCTGGAATTACTCATTCCACGAGTTTTTGCATTACGTGCAAGAGAATATCCCCCTCGCCACATGCAGAGTCAACGTAGCAAACGTTTTGAAGGCGCATATCATGAGAAACCCTTCTAGCGGCTACGTGCAAGGAATGAATCTGGTCGCGAGTTTCCTCCTCTGCTTCATGGACGAGGAGCATGCCTTTTGGATGTTCACCCATCTGGTCGAGAACGTCTTACCGCCGTTTTTCTATTCGAAAACAGAGAAGGACGTCGCGCTCTTCGGCTATCACTCTGAGAACTACATCATGAAAAATCTCTTGAAAAGCACTTTGGAACTGAGGAAAAAAGATGAAATATCAAATATGGAGTCGTTCTTAGACATGGTACTGCCCACGCTGATGCTCCCTTTGCTCTGTGATATCCTCAGCGTCAGTGGGCTGTATTTTATCTGGAACGAGATGATCAAACAAGGTGATTTCACCGTTATGCAACGAGCAATACTCACTATGCTCAAGAAGAATAAAGAGGTCGTTCTTGATAAAAATCTGCTCGTAGGACGCAAATACAAGGATTTCTTCTGCAATGACATCACTGCAGAGTTCTTACAGATTAGGCTGAGAGCAGTGACTATCAATCCGACTGAAGTCGTTAACCTACGAAAGGAATACGAAGAAAAATCATTTGAGGAAGAACAAACCAAGCGAAGCTATAAGCCGAGGAAGACGATCGTCGAAGGAAAAAGCTTCAGCAAGGCTGAGATCGAGTTGCTTCAAAGTGAATATCAAATGATAATGAAATCGAAAGGAGGTAAAAAAACGACGATTAGTCGTGAAGAAATCAAGATGCTCTTGCAGAAAGTAGCTCCAGGTCTCAAGGACTTCGTTATCTCAGACATCGGCCCAATGAAGTTGTTTGATGTTTTCGATGTAAATCAAAGCGGCGAAATGGAACACGGCGATTTCTTAGCTTTTTCAGCTTTGCTAATGAAGGCGCCTTTCGAAGACAAAATGCTGTTTTGTTTCAAATACCACGACAAGACTGAGAAAAACTATCTCACTCCTGAAGAGTTCTCTGAGTTTTTGGATACAGTGGCGCGAGCGAGTCTGGTCATGATGCACAACGAAGTAGATCCGTTTGTTTTTGGAAAAGTAGCTAGCTTTAAGAAAAATATGAACGAGGTTGTGAAGTCGCTAAAGAAAGTTAAATATGTCGATGTGCAAGAAAAGATGATGGCTGATCCGCTTATTATACAAGTATCGCAAGAGCTGGAAGGAAGGCGAAGGAAGAGCACTGCACTAATCACAGCTCCTCGAATGACAAAAATTTTGAAAGGAGTCGCTAAGGAAGAGATAGCCGACGAGCAGGTTTCTTCTGATGGCCAGAAGCAGGCGGAAGAGACGAAAAATTCTGTAGAAGATCAATCACCATTGCAAAATTATATGTCCTCGATGGAAGTTGAGAGTCAAAATCAGCCTTATCTCGTGAACCCTGGACGCATAATCCGAACGCCAGTTGGAACTGAGAGCTCTGAGTTCCAATCTTATATTATGCCTCAAGAGAAGAGTATCATCTCTCAGATCTCTGCTATGCCTGCTATTCTTTACAATAACTCCTGTAGTGGACTTCTGCCTGAAGATGATGAGCCCACGCAAGACATGGAGATTTTAATCAGGGTTGCTGATAATGTTTCAAAAATTTATGCTTCTCATGAGATCGTTGATTTTTCCATGATATCCGCAGGTCTAGACGTCAAATTCGAGAGCAATGCCAATGCAATGGATCCCACTGATACTGACAATCATTCTATGAATTTCCAGGTTCTGGTTTCTTTAGAAACGAAGCAAAGTCGCTTTCTTGAAGCGATAATCGAACCTTCTACATCGACAACGAAGGTGATGTCAAATTTCTCAGTCCTGAATACACCACTTCTTCCTGAAGATCAAGACATCTCAACTGGTCCTTCTGTCCTGCAGAAATTGCAAAGTATCGGATTTACGAATTCTACAAGTCTATCACCCCATTCGATGGAGATTGGAGCAGCAAATAGCATTACTCAACAGCTTTTTGAACAAAATAGCGCTGATCGACTGTTGGCTGAAGAAACCGAGAGTACCATTGACCAAATGCAACTGCGCGAGTTAGAGAAGAAAATCTCCTCTGCAATGCTACCTCATCAAGCGGTTGTTGGTAACGAGATGGACTCGAATGCAATGAAAAACAATTCCGCTGAGAGACTTTCCGCTGAAAATGATACTGATGATATAGGATTCAGAAACGCTAAGGAAATTCGCATGCTCGAAGAAAAAACTTCGAGAATTTCTGAATCTCAATTCGAGGTGATCAGTTGTTTAACACAACATTCGCTACAGCGAGACACTTCTGCTTCTCCAATGACTTCTGAGAAGGAAGAAATAATTACTCATCCAAGACAAGATATTTTAGTTTCAATGGAGGAGCGGAACTCAAAAGCGCTTGAACTACACGAAAGTGACATGATGAACCATGGTAGCCATGCGGCAATTCAGAGAGAGAACACGTCCACCTCTTTTGAAATTTTCTCTCAAAAGTTTTCAGAAGACACATTCCTTGATAATGGTGACCCTATAAAAAACATGAATCTCGAGACCAAAGCATCCTCTGCTCTAGAAAACCATAACCCCGAAAACACATCTGAAACAACAGTTTCGCTGAGCGAGACGAGAGCCCAAGCGAGCGCCTCTCTGATCCAAGAAAATGCTGATTGTCCCTCAAAATATCCGGAAAATTTCGATCAGAAAATATCTGATATTCCAACTCAGCAAGGTCAAGCTCATTTGGAGCGCTGCGACCCCACGGCCTCTGCTCAAATTGACTTGCAATCTAATCTTCTCTCTGAATCACTCGATCATCATTCTGAGATGAATAGAGATGCGATTAAGATGCCAAATGAGCCGGGCTTCGTTTCTGCAAATATCCAGGACTACGACCCCGAAAACGAGAAAATCGACTCCGGAAGTGCTGAAGAAGAGGCTAAGATAGGAGACCAAACCAACTTCATCGAGGCTCCGATTCCTGAGGAAAACGACAATCCTGATTTTCAAGCATCGGCTATAAAAATGCAAGAAAAAATATCGATTTCTTCAAAGCCTCAGGAAAACGTGAGCTTAAGCCAGCCTGTCGAACTTCCTTGCATTGCTCGTAACAATCCATGCGATCCGCTGGAGCCTGAAGAAGAGATCGAAGAAAGATCAATGGCAAATAAACTATATGCACTTTATCGCTCGTTAGAGGAAAAACTTAGCCATACCATACAATCACATGTTGAAGCGCTTGTGCTGAAGATTCAAGATAAATTTAAACAGCTGACAGCCGCTGACTTCCTCAATCCTGAGGGACTCGAAGATCTTCAATTCAACCTCGCGAGCAAATACCACAGAATTGCAGGTCAGACAAGCAAGCCTCTGGATGGCCATTGTCAAGCAAAGACTTCGGAAACATCTCCCGGGCACTCTGCTTCAGTCTATTCCACTCAAAACAGCACTCACCAAACCCAAGGAACCCAAAGCCACGGTATAACTCTCCAGACCTCTGAGGAAAAAGATATCTGGGACCAGACGATGCGAATTTCGCAGACTCCCGATCACCAAGCCGATGTCTTCGCAGGTGTAACTTTCATTCATGACGTAAAGGCACCTTCACTGCAGAAAACAGATTCTTTTACGCGTGGGAGCACTACCTCCACCATAAGCACCCGAGCTAGCGAAACTTCATTAAAAGGTCGCCATGATAGCGTTACCCCTGACGACGAGACCCCAGGAGAATCACTTAAGCATGGCTTGATGGACCAATTTGAAGTCATTGAAGAGGAAGAAGAAGCCCAAGTTAATCAGTCCTGCACGGGAACTTTTGTTGGAAGAACGGATACATTCGTTGGCAGAACAGAATCTGAAATAATCGAGGAGAGTTATAGCAGCCTCCTCAAAGAGTCATTTATTCGGGATGAATCACCGATCTTCACGGATATGAAGACCGCTTCGAAGGCCAAGGTTGCAGAAGTTCGAGCGTATAACCGAGATAAAGAAGAGAGTGCAGGAAGCTGTAAAGGATGCATAATATTTTAATTCTTCATAGGTTGCAAATGGACTGTAGGATAAGAAAGCGGAGTATAGAAATTAGTTAGATTTTTACTTGATAAGGAGCTCATGTTATATTGCCTTACTCCCTTTCTCATACTTCAGGGGTTTTTTTGGTTTTCATTTGCAGCTTGTGAAATAAAAATTTATATGCTTCATCCTTGTATTTCTTTGATTCTGTGAGAAACTTCATCAATATTAAACGCAAAATGTGATTAAAACTCTGGTCTCTTGATATGAGCATAATCACCATAAATCACCACCTAGTTGCAAATCAGCGGAGAAAACGATCGTGGGCTTTTACAGGCGTTCATTGATAATTAACTAATTTTGAAATTTAAATAAACAAGTATGAAATTTCAGCTGAACTAAGTTGTTAATTCTAATTGGTCCACTGCCATTTTTTGGTAGTATTGTAGTGATTTAAATCATCAATCTTAACTTAATTAAAGTGAGGTAATGTGAAGAATAAATGATTTGTATAGAAGAGGTGAATCAGGTGTTTTTTAACCCAAGGTAAACGATCATATGGCCTATCCGTTTTTTTTTTTTAAATGACTGACCCCGATGACTCCAAACTTTCTCTTCAAACTCCCCGCGCTGAATTTTAAAGTCTCTTTTTAATTCTTACCCTTTTGGATAAAAAGCTCATTATGAAGTTCCATAACATTTCATCTCTTTACTCGAATCTGAATTTGATACTCGAATAAAATTTTATTTTTCATAGCTGTTTTTCTTCACAGTGCGGAAAAGGCAATGTTAAAAAAAGAGAACATAGATGACCAACGCCTTGCTTCCCCAGCCTTCCAAGGGTCAAACCCTGTTAAAAGTGATAAGTCCAATGAAGATTTTCCCAACAATTTTAACGGAGCTGGTATTCTAATGCACAATGCCTCCTTATTTGAATAAAAACTCTCGTTTTCTCAATATTCAAACTCTCTGAACACCTAACTGAGCGGATCTAATTATGTTTAGAAGCAGAGTTAGCTCCTAACCTCCCAAAGCTAATGGCCTGGAGCTCATTAGCCAGTAATAAGGTTAGTATTATTGAAGTAGATGAAAAGCAAAATTATCTTGAATTTAAAGGAGTTCAAATTACAAAAGGTACTCTTGAATCATATTATTCTAATCAATACATTTCACATTTATAGGCGGTTGGACTCATGTAAAAGAAATCCCAAACACCAAGTTACTTATATCACTCAATCATAAATATGACTGGTCGGCTAACATGTCGATATTCGATGTTTCATCGAAATTGATGAAAAAAGTTTACTCACATGAGGAAGTGTTTGGAGGTAAACTAAATTTAACTCCAACTTTCCATATAGTCCTCCTTTCAATATGATACAATCTCTTCTTCAAATAAATGACCATGATAACTCATTCATTATATAGTAACTGGCTATGGAGATCCGACCTATAATTCCAGACGAAATTTTCTTGGTGCAATTTCCATCGAAGGGAGAACAGCTTACCATTTGTTCAATATCGAGTATTCCAATCAGAACAGCAATTATAGTGTCAAGGCACTGAAAAAAGCAAAATGGCATTCGCAATATAGCTCCAATGCAGGTAATCAGTTAAGTTTTCTCATTGTGAGTCTATTTGGCACATTTATCCTTAGAAAACTGGGTCGCCGGCCTCGAATTCAATCCTAGCGGTGAGACTGTAGCAACTATTGATTGCTATGGGAATTGTTTAATATCGGATCTGAATACTGACAGCTATATTTATCATTTGAGCATGGGCAAGGGCGAATCAGGTATTCGAGAATTTCATGATATTTTTCTCTCTTCAAATGACGATTGTTGTCCTGCTTTAGCATTTGCCTTTACCCATAATGACATTTTCCATTTTAGATGGCTGCGGTCGTTGCAGATGGAGCCCTAATCCTGATGAGCCATTATTGTTCATTAAATATGACTATCGCGTACTCAATATCCTGGATGTTGAGAGAAAAACACTGCTCCTGACCAATCCTATTCAGCTTGAAAAACAAGCATATTGTAAGAAAAGGCTGCTTTTTCCTTTTCATTATTTTTTTTTTTGTGGCTGTGGCCACTTTTCCTTATGTTCTATGAGATTAACTCGCATGCGATTTTTCCCTCATTATTGCATCAAGTCATCAATTTTGAATTTCTTTCTTTCTGCTGTTCGTTATTTTGGGGTGACATTTGCTTCCGATAGATGACACAACCTGGATCGATGTTTGCCAGAGCAATGGGAATTTGTTGGCTTCGGGCGGCGATGATACTACTTTAAAAATATTTGACAGAAGAGAATCGAAGATCGTTCAGACTTTTGATAGCATTCATTCACGTAAGATCCTTACTTTCTAAATTTTCTTTTAATTAACCGATCGCAAACGAATCTAGGCCAACTTAACTGTGTGCGATGGGATCCCACTGGGACAATGCTCGCAAGTTCATCGGGAGATAAGACAGTTAAACTGCTCGATTTCAAGACGATGAAGGTGCTTTATACTGGAACTACCTCAGACGGAAGTAAATTTTAAATTTTAGTATCAGAGATTGACTGATTATTATTGTTGTTAGACTACGCCATGTCCATCTGCTTTCTTTAGAAAATGCTGAAATGCGTGGCAATTGGAGAAATACTGGTAGATAATTTTTTGAGTAGTTCTTAAGGTTTGTAAAATAAAAGCTGTCTGAGTCTATTTCAAGCTATTAGGAATTTTTATCTTTCTTTTGTTTTATACTTTTCATAACAAGTGTGAGTATATCTATGTTTATAAAACTAAAGATTTGATCGAAAAATGCATTTCCGAAAAAAACTTTATCGATTGTGATAGAATGATATCGTTTTTCCAGGTGTCCTTGAGTTTGATTAAAAAATCATTGTCTTTATTTTCTTCATTATCTCAAGAACGTTTCATACTTGTCAGTCAATGAGCCTCAGGTCAGAGTAAACATCTACTGCTTATTAGAAATTTTTAAAATGCCACCAGTTCTAAGCGTAGACAAAACCTCAAGGTTAGAAATCATATCTGAGAATGAACAGCAATTTATTAAATTTGAAAAATCAACTTATTAGAATATTTTTTTCTAAAAAAAATGAAAGATTAGATTATTGCTATAAAAAGAACATTGATATTGCTCTTACGATTTCAAGGGAAACAATGAGGTATAACCAAAGATCTGCAAGTATTGATAATAATTTTCTGATCGAGAAATGAAGTGACTGGTAAAGGTACAGAGTTGAAACTTTTTAACTGACTGCTCTATTTGTACAGTCGTATGTACGTGGTATTTTATTCAAGTATGCTTTTGTGATCTAATAAGTCCCATTAAAGTCGGTAAAGTGTATAAATTGCCCATATTACATCATTCAGACGAAAAGGGATAATTTTCCGAGTAAGATTGTTGTTGTTCTAAGTTATTAAAGTATCTCAAAAATTCTGTTAATCTCTGAAATAATATCTACAGTTTTAGAACAACAAGCTTTGAAAGAATTATAGTAATTATAGTAGTTTTGAGAGCCTTTTGTATTAAATTAGCGGCGAGGCTTTATTATACCTCATTACTAGAGCACACTTTTTTGAGAATTGAATACCACAATATCTACTATTGACGGGTAAATTAGTGTCCCATAGTTTTAGAAAAAACGCAAAGTAAAGGAAGGTACACATCATCTCCAGGGTTGCCTCTTTCTCAAAGAGCTATCAATCGAATTCTTTCTGTTGAACAAACTCATTCCCGAATGAAGATAGTAGAAGCTACACTACAGAAAAAGAATATGATAAATGTAAACATCTACATATAACTGCTTGGAAGCAACTAATAAAATAACATAGCAACACACTATTGTGTTAATATTTTCTTTTTCTTGCTCAGGGTTAAAAGACAAGCAAACTTGAAGAACTGGAAACCTGCACATTGCCTTATGTCCTTTTATTGCCATGTCTCACAATAATGGACTGAAAAATTCATGAATTATATTCTTCAAAGAAGCTCGCCATAATAACTCCCTGTTCTTGCATCAAAGTCTTTAGCTTTGAGAGCCTAACAATTTCTAACTTAATGAGCTGAGAAACCTTTACTTGTCGAAACCAATATTGAAACAGCTCAGCAACTCTCATCATAGCCATAAATAACTAAATGTATAGCTTACTTTCTACACTACATCTCCCTCTCTATTAAATTGTGAGATACGCTGGATTTCTCCTTGATGTAACAGTTCAGTTGTAAAGTTGTTTGTCATTAAAATTTATATGTGTTGTTAAAAAAATCTTCAGGCACATTAATTAAAAAGGAAACAGAAATCATAATAACAAAATTAAAAGTCATGGAGAACGAAATCGCGATCCCTACAAAAACTAAGCCAAGGCGCATCTACAAGGTTCAGGCATACGGTATGTTCGAAGACAGCATCCATGAAAAAATATCCGTCGCACTCAGATACATCTCAGAACGTTACGGAGATCTGAAATACGAAGTTGAGCGGCTTCTGCCTCATAACTTCGATTTGCTTGCCGCAAAATTTAAGAAAGACCCGAAATTCGCCGACACAGAAATGCGATATCATAAGCGCCTGCCGTCTCCTATCCTCATCGTCAACGATAAAGAGTACATGAGAACCCCAGCTGAGTTTTTCGATCGGCTGTTAGCTCAGTACGATTACACTGATCGCACTCCTCTTCCACTGTATAAAAGACTCAGTGTCATTAAATTAGAGCGATATTTGAGAAGCACAGGCAGGAAATATGCCTTTATTGATTTTTTCGTTAAGCACCCCAAGCATCCCACTCCATACCGTGTGATTTTTGAACTCTACAATGACCTGCTCCCTAAAACCGTGCAAAACTTCGCAGATATTCTTGAAGGAAAACATAAAAATTCCAGTGGAAAGACGTTAACGTATAGGGGCAGCAAGATTCATCGAATTCAACCGAACGGGTTTATCCAAGGCGGAGACATCGAGGGGAAGGGAGGATCTGGAGGAGAAAGTATCTATGGTGAGTGTTTCGAAGACGAGGGCTACGCTGTTCCTCATGATCGACCTGGAATCATTGGAATGGCGAATAAAGGAACAAGACATTCTAATAACTCTCAGTTCTATATTACGCTTTGCAAATTGGATTCTTTTAACAAAAACTGCGTGGCCTTTGGAAGCGTCATCGCAGGGTTCAGAGTTGTGAAACTGATAAACTCAATTCCTGTTGACAATGGTAAACCATTAGTTGATGTCGAGATCAAGGACTGTGGTCTCTATAAGTTAGAAATTCCAAAGTATAGGAAACTTGCATAAACAACGGAGTTACATCTATAGATATATATCACTAGTTCAGGCTTTTATGATTTGATTGACTTTTCGAATTGCATATTAAGTAGAATTGCGATTGAATCTTGATAAAAAGAGTTAAATGAGCTACCCAAATGTTTTTTCGGTAAAGCGCTATGCAAATCAAATTTTATAATTATACTATCTGTTCCATGACCATTGATTTCAAATTATGAACGGAAATTTGAAAGAAAGCAATCACAACCCTGACGGGAACAAAGACGCCGAACAGTCAAAAGGCAAGACGAAGGTTAGAGTGCTGGCTAAAGCGAAAAGCGGCGAGAAAGAGAGTAGCAAAACATTATTTAGTCAGATTAAGTTCGTTTTTGTGCCTTATGAACTGGAACTCTCGAAGGGCAGAATCGAGGTGCTCAAGAAGCAAGTGCTAAATAATGCAGGTCAAGTTATCGAGCTAAGCCTTTTCAACTGGTCCTATCGGCAGGATGGGACAGAGGTTTACATTATTGTCCACGGAACTATGCCTTGGTCGCATCTAAACAAGCTAGTGCATCCCTCGTTCCACTACAAGCTCAAATATTTTGTGTATGTGAATTGTGAATGGATCAGCGATTGTCTGAGAAAAGACGAGTTTCTAGATCCGATCAGGTATGTGAGGCTCATGCCTGATGCGCTCAACGATACACAAGTCTCAGATAACCCTGAATTATCTTACACATACCCAGAACCGAATCTCGAGACCGGCCAGCAGGAGATAATGGCGGTTAAAATTGAAAACCAAAGCGAAAATACAATGAAAATTGAAACTGAGCAGCCCAGTAAAATTCTCGAAGGAAAGCAGAGCATCATCACAGTGCATTCCTCTGATAGTCTCATGATCCCCGAAGAACGCAATGAGATAAAATTCTACCTCAAGATCGAGCAGGATGCGGATAAATTCATCAGAAGTTGGACTAAAGATAAATTCCAAGAATATAGAGAACTCTGGGATTATATGTACGGAGAAAACGGTTTACCCATGTCTGGTGCAAAGACCGAGGTTTCAGTTGATGGGATGTTGATAGAAAAGAAGGAAGAGCAAGAGTTTGCAGAATATGTGCCTGATTTTGATGGAGATGACGACTGTCAAATCGTTGAGGTCAGAGACACGAAAAGACTTTTCCAAGAGGGAGATAAGTATAAAGGGTCGCTATTTGAAGGGTTTGATGAGTATAACAGCATCGATGTCGAGCTGATGCAGCATGAAGTGAAGCAGTTTAAAGCGTTTAAGCCATCAATAAAAAGAGAAAAGTTCTGGGATAAGAAAAAAACGAAATTTGCCTTTCAAACAGGCGGTACATCGAAAGAAAACCACAATGCGCATATAACTGATGAATTGGACAAAATGTTGAAAATCTATACAAACGAAAAGGATGAATGGAGGGTGTTGGCGTACAGGAAAGTGAGTTCTTTGCTTAAAAATCTACCGTATAAAATCACACATGCGGACCAACTGAAGCCTTTGAGAGGCATAGGTACGAATATTAAAGAGAAGATAAAAGAAGTGCTGAATACTGGGTCGATTAGAAAAGCGAAAGCTTTGGAAAACGATGAGAGACAGAAGGTGGTTGAGCTGTTTGATGCGATCTGGGGTGTGGGTACTGAAACAGCACTTCAATTCTATCAGAAAGGGTTCAGGACGCTTGACGATCTCCGGAAAAATGAGCATATATTGAATGATAATCAGAAAGTTGGGCTTAAATACTATGACGATTTCAATCAAAGGATTCCGAGGGATGAAGTGATGAAAATCGTTGAGATAGTCACGAATAAGGTTGAAGAACTCAGTGAAGTGAAAGGAACCTATGAAATAATTTGCTGCGGGTCGTTTCGAAGAGGCAAAACGACCTGCGGAGATGTGGACATTCTGTTGACGAGAAAAGACGGAAAACCTTTTGGAAATTTCCTAACAAAGGTAGTCAAGGCTCTTGAGGGAGTCCTTCTAACTGATCATTTACATATGCCGAAGCGTAGTGAACACGGTCATGAGACCTATATGGGTGTGGGAATGATACCTGAGGTTGGGATCCATCGTAGAATTGATATTAAAATATACCCAAGGGAGCAGTACGGATTCGCGGTTTTGTATTTTACTGGCTCAGATCATTTTAATAGAAGCATGAGGCTTTTTGCAAAGAAGAAAGGATACGCACTGGATGACCACGGTCTATATCCGGCGCAGAGAAGCAGGAAGGAAATCATATGGAAAGGTCAGAGCGCTGCTTGCTTTACAGAAGAGGAAGTGTTTCGGGCGCTGGGGGTCGAGTATAAAGCTCCTCACGAACGAGAGATTTAGTTCAAAACAATTTTTTTTTTTAAGGGAAAGAATTAGGATAAGATTTATCTTGTGAGAAGAATCGAATACTCCAGTTATTTATGTGACACTACTTGTCGTATTTGAACATCTTCACAGAATTTTGAGTACTGTATAAGATATTTCATTTGAAAATTTCTCAAAAACAAAAATAACACAAGTGATGGCTTAAAACTTTTTTCGAAAACAGCTTTACGAAAAATAACCTAAATTTACGACTCAATTTCTGGTTGTTTATGCGGAGTATGACAATAATAATAATTCTCTTCTTATTATTATCTCTATTGAGAAGATATTACAGCTATCTGATTAAACGATTAACCTATTTATTTTGGCACTAGTTGCGAAATATTATTGTTGTTTTTTTGGGTTAAGATCGATCCAATCTCGTATCTTGGCAACTCCTTCAGCTTGTTCCTTGACAAACCAGTTGACCACCGTCTTAGGAATATTTCCTTTCGCATCAGTCGCCAAAATATAAATCATCTGCGTTTTATTTGGGTCTTCCTTCAATGGAGTCAGAATATAACCCCAGATAATGACATTCGCTCTGACTACTCCTTCTCTTTCAGGGCACTTGGGATGCTTGACGGAGGTTCCGATGCAATAGATAACTCCGTTTTCTTCGAGCCAGCGGTTACAGACTAAAGTATCTCGAGCCGCAACGAACCGGCTGGGCTTCTTTCCAAGGGAGTAGCTGAAACTATATCCGTTTATTCGTTCTATGCTTTTAGATTCTGCGGAAGTGGAGTCATAACCCTCTAAAGCGCCTTCGGCGTAGAGGGCTCGCTCGATTAAGTCCATAGGAGTTGTATTGACAATGGTTTCACCACGAACCCATTTGCAGCCGGTGTCTGGGTCGTCTCTTGTGTGGATTTTGAGTCCTTTTTTCTCAGAATCCAACTTCCAGCGATTCATTGGGGAAAGAGTGGCAACTTGTTTCAATGTTTTGAGCTTTTGATCCAATAAATCGATGATTTCCTGTGTCAAAGCTCCAGAGGCTTTGCTCTTAGAGGATTCGTCTTGGGTAGCTGCAAGAGAGTTATAAGTGAGCTGATTTTGTAGGGCGACTAATCTTATCATTGGAGAGCTGAATGCTGTTGGATTTAAATACAATTTTAACTTTATCGTGGGTCTACTGTGATTCCAGGAACCTAAATCGAAAATAAGGGCACCCCAAATTTGATTTTTACGACTGATAAGGCAATAACTCGGAGGGGAGCTGATTCAGATGATCATTATTAGTCGATACTCTTCATTTCCCTCGCTAATTCGTGAAAAATAAATTCTTTTTTTAGTGAAGATAACCATTTCAATTTGATTTGTAATGAAGTTTCTTTTCAAAATTTTCGTTAGATTCTCAGCTTGTTTTCAGAATTTTTGATATTTACTCATAAATTATGAGAAAAGTGATCAAACCCTCTACAGGAGCTTCACAAAACCGATGAGATAATTATTTTTTTGGTAGTTACTTAATCATATCCTTGAATTATTGCAGGATTAACTATCATTATCACATACAGACCACCTTAAATTTGATGATTCTGTTCATTTCAGCTCGAATAACAAGACCAATACTTCATAAGATAGTTTGTTAGAAAATTCAATAATGAAGAACTCAAAGTTCTTTCTCGATCGTTTTTGTTTCTAAAGTGAAGCTGTATTCAACAAGCTACACACAGAAAGCTGTAAAACAACACTAGCTCAGATGAATTCGCGGTTTTACAACAAAGAAGTTTGGTTAAAACAGTGCATTTTATTCTTGGATATCTTCGAGTTCAATTCTGGTGAGGAGTTTCTCTCTGGCCTTCAACATGAATGGGGTCTTTGTGGCAATAATGTTTTGTGCGCAGACATCTACAAAAGGACGTTAGATCAACTGGTGGAAGAGCGGAAATCCCTACTTAAGCAAGTATTTTCTTGATCTGAAAGAAAACCCGTTTTCCATTGTTTGAACACCCCACAGCTCTTAGCGCAGGCGTTTGTGAAATACAAGCCGCTGTAGAAAACGTCGCTTCTTCTTACGAATTCTTGCTCAGATGCGTCTAAACCGGACATTCTGCTTTGTTTCTCAAGGAGCTATTTAATTATTCAATGCTATTCTGCTATTAATTAACTCGGTAAATATCTATCGATAGCACCGTTAACATGGGGCTTACCTTCAAAGCCCAGAGGGACCAAATAGACTCTTATTATAGTGAGGAAAAAGGGATATTTTAGAGGTATTGTGAGAGTTTAAGTTCTTGTTTACAGAGAAAAAATATAGATTGTCGCCAAAAGTATGTAACACGCGTATTAGAAATCACCATCATCATCTTTACTAAAATCTCTAAAGAAAGCGCTCTGAGTGATAAATACATGGGCTTGGTTCCTGGCGCAAATTTCTAGAGTAAAGGTAAGAAAAAAGAGAAAATTCTGTTTTTTTACGCAAACATTCTTTGTCTTGCTGGGTAAGTTCGCCGCGCATGGAGAATGTAGCACATTTTTTTGTGCAGGATTTTGTTGCGTTCTTGGTTAGTTCAGCTGCGACTTCCATCCAGTCTTCTTGGGCTTGTTTTTCAGCGTTCATGTGCTTTTGGAAAAGTTTTGATTCTTTAATTTGCTGGGTTATCTCAGGGATACAGAGAGAAGATTAAGAATTTTTAAATAAGTTGAATAGGAGAGTTGGTAACTGAATGTGCCAATTTGAAGAGGGAGATTTGGATTAGTTGTTGGACTGTGCATGTGAAAAGATTATGGGATGATATATTAGAAAACTTGTAGCAAATTTGTTGCAATACATAGATTGAAAAAAGCATGCTATAAAGAGTACTGCAATTCGAAATTGACAACAAACTTCATGCTGTTGGAACCTGTGAATCGTGAGTTATAAATATAGGATTCTGCGGTCCAAATGAGCCGAAATTATTATGGCTATGTGAAATGAACACTATTAAAAATTTTACCTTTTCGCTAGGAATGAAATTCCGATGTTGAATCTCTCAGCTTGTGAAGGATATTTTCAAAATTCATTAGAAATATAAGGATAGCACTTACCTTTGCTTGAGGAATTTTCTTTCCATATATATATGTACTCTCAAATTTCAACGATCTCTCATCATTTTCAATGGTTTGAAAAATAATATTGTCATCAAATGCATCTCCTTCATTAACTAATTTCTCAGAGATCCCATCATGTTTCTCTCCATCTTAATTTCCATATTAAGTTCCGACACCAGAGAAAAAGAACAAGAGATGACTATTAACAAAATTATGACATAAACCATAACATAACGAGAGATCTACCTACTACTAACTGATTAAATAACAATAGTTTCCATCTAATCTTCTTTCAACAAACTCGTAACTAGTGTATTGATAGTCAAAATTTCTGCTCCTGTGTCCTATTAAAGATTTCCTTTTTGGATTCTTAAATAAAGTTTTTATTCAATATGTCAATCGTACGCAAAAACCTCAGAGCCACCAAAGGCAAGAAACGCTGGGCGAAAAACATCGATATCACTGGTCTCCTCAACGAAAGAGAAGAGATCCGCCAGAGAGAAGCAGCTGAAGCAAAGGTCCAAGAAAAGCTAAAACAGCAACAACAATTATTTTACGTTGATTCTGGATCAAACACCATATCCCAGAAAGTCCGACAAGCTCTCGACCCCGACAGATTCAAAAAGAAACCCTCCAAAAGAATCCAATCAAAGCACGAAGAGAAACTTATACGAAGAAAAGCTAAAGCCCTTCAAAAATCAGAACAGGAATCAGCAAAATCAACAGAACACAGCGTCTCTAAACACGTAGAGAATAACGATGCTGACCTTGACGACCTTTGGGGAGAGGAGGCTCCGAAAGTAAAGTCAAAGATTGTGAAATTAGAAACAGATATTAAAGTCGCTGCTGTGGTCAAACCGCACGCAGGCCAGTCTTACAACCCTTCCTTCAAGGAACATAAAACCCTCCTGAACGAAGTTGTCGAAGAAGAGGCTGCGAAACATAAGCTTAAACTCTGGCAATCAAAGAAAAACTTTAGAATTCTCTTCCAAAAGAGGAAATTCAGACCAAAATCTGCAGTGGAGAGAGCGATCAGAGACGAGGTTCGTGCAAAGAAGCTGAAGAATAAGCAAGACACTGATATTATGCACATAAAGGGTATTATCAAGAGTTTGAAGAAAGAAGATGAGGAACAACAGAAGAAACTTGAAGAAAAACGCCAAGAAGAGGAAAAGGAACGCAAGGAGCTTGAAGAAGCAGGTATTAACCGAAAGGCTCGCAGGTTAGGTAAAAAGAAGTACCAGATGAGACCGATGGATTTCCAAACAGAGGAAGAGCTCGCTCCAAATCTCAGGTCCGTCCAAGCAGGCACATCGCTCGCGAGAGAGCAGTTTGATGGCTATTTCAGAAGGAATCTACTTGATACAGCTGATCCATTTGCTCGCAAGAAGAAGACCAGAAGACTGCCTGTTTATAAGTTCCATAATGTTGATAGGAGTAGAGACGATTACGATCGAGATTTAGGAATTGTCGACTAGATTTTGTACCAGTAGTAGTATGGTAGTAGGATCTTATTATGATGTTGATCTTCTTATTTTCATTAAAATCGCATTATGAATCTCAAAAGAAAAAAAAAAGCCAATTAAAAAAAAACAAAAAAACGATGCTCTTTGAAAGGCCCAAACTATATTATTATGAATAGTAGACACACACTTATCAAGCTGGTGCATACTTAATTTATTCCAGTTAAATGGGCTTGCATGCTGAGAGAGATAACCCTTCAAAGAATGCAGGCTGCTAGTATGAATTTTACGATAATTTTGGAAAGTTAAGGCAAATTAATTGACTTACTATACTTTGTTGTGATGGATTTGGCTTTTAGTAGCGAGACTAAAAATCCAGAACTTCGAATTTAGATTGGTTAGATTCTTCGTCGATAACACTCAAAATCGCAGAAGGTCGATGTCTTGGTGTTTCCTCCTGTATGTCGAGCAAGAAATTCGGGTCAGCTTCTCTTGCGAGTTCAACGTTTTTCTTGAAATCAAGATAATCCTGCTTGCTATCAAAATAAAATCCGAACCCGACATCCGTGCTTAACTCCTCTATTTTCATTGCGAGGCAAGATTGAACCAGATACGTGCTCATCATGTACTGGATCTGGTCTTTCTCTGTGGCAGCTTTCTAATTCATTAATTAATTAGAATAACCAAAAAGCACGGATTTATCCCGATATACTTGTACATAGTGAGGGTCAAGGTAGAGTAAATCATTGCCGCATAGTCCCACAACGTAATATGCTCTACTACCTCTCCCAGCTGTTTATCGAATACTTGTTAGAGGAAATTCACAAGACACTTTACATAATATTCCAACCGACTGCTTCATTTTAAGAAGCGTCGACACTGTTGGCAGGTATTGCTTCTCATGCTTGGATACCCCAGTTCTCATCACGACAACGACAAACGCTCCGTAGTTCCATTCACAGTCTTCCAGTGTTTTGGTTCTAGTTAGTTGAAAATGGCATTAGCTACCAACGCACTTATACTTACCGTTGGACAGGTTCCTTTGATTCTTCCTCTTTGGAGTTCAATCTCTTTGATTCAAACATGGTGAGGTTTTTCTTTGGCATTGAAACTTTTTCAAGCAACTCGTCCTCAAAAATCACTCCTTCGGTATACAAAACAGTTTTGAGCCTAATTTCCATGAACCTCTCTTCGTATTTCTCCAGCAGACTCGTCAGCATGCAGACAATAGAGCTGCAAGTGTACCACGTGCCAGGCTCTTTTCTCAACTTTTGCAGCGCTTCCGCACATACATTATGAATTGAAAATGGGGTTTCTTCTGGATTTTTGTTGAGATCCGAAAAATACTCGCAAATTTTAAAAAGGCTATGCTCCACCAATCCCTTATGATACTCGCCGTTTATTGTGAAAATATTCCGCTTAAGCACCTCAGAAAGCATCATTTGACCCGCTCGGATCATACATCCCCACCCTCTGTCCGAAGAATAACTGTTCCTTCTTGGATCTGAGCACGGCAAGATTGAGAAGCCTTCTCTATATGTAAACCAGAGGACTTTTTTCAGTTCTTGTTGAAACATGCTTCTTTGATCCGGCTGATAACGTTCCCCTAGTAAGTACGTATCGGATTTCTTTGACCATGAATGGTAGCGTCCGCTCACTAAAAAGTAAAAATTATTTCTAAAACAATTATTTTGGACTCGGCATCAGAAAGATACCCCATTTTCATCATCGAGTTGAGGACTCCTTTATTCCTGTCGTTTTTCATGGCGATTTGCAATTCAACTTTTTTTTTTCTACATAGGGTTATTGCATTCAACAAGAAGAGTCTAACTTTTCCTGAGATGTACGTCTACGAGGCCGTACTATAGGTGATGTTGGATAGAGCACTAATGAAGAAGATCTTTTGCGAGTGAAACTCTTTCTTTTTTCTTCAAGTGTTACTTGAGAGCAGTTATTACAAGATTTTGCATTGGTCGGCGGTACCTGGCACTTGGGTTTTCACGGTATCGACTTTCCTTTGCATCTGCTAAATGATGATAGATTGAGTTTTCGCAAGGATAAATTTAATTTATTTTCGATCGTATATACAGACTTTAATAAAATAGCGAAAAAACACAGTACTTTGGAGTCGTCATAAAATTTTGTAAATACTACTGCGGCTGTTAGAGCAAATAATATAAACATAATTTTCAAAATTTCCTCTCACCATAGTTGATTAGGAGGAACCAAAAATGTCCGCTTTCGTTTGATTTGTGAGCTGTGGTAAGGAAACGGCTGGAACGTCCTTTTGATCTCAGAGGAAATTTTCTGTTCTCGCTCAATTATGTCCTTGATTATATCATTCAGTAACGGCTTGCCTCCTACCGGAGAATGCCTCTGAATTTCCTGTAAAACGTCGCCTTGGGTCTGATTTAGCCCTAAATTACTCGTCGGAGTATGATTTTTATATATCGCAGCCTCCTGATTGTCAAGCTTCGCCAGGTTAAATGAGCCCCAGTAATTTTCTGCCGACGTATCTAGCCTTCCGTTCTCATATAAGCCAAACAAATCGAATTTTTCTAGTGCTTTGTCTTGTCTTATCGGTGCTTTGAATTGCGGCGCCATGCTCTTCAGCGGCATCATCTTTGCAAAGAACTGTTGCTTTGCTACAGGTTTTAGAGGTATATGCGGCCTGATTTCCTTACGATGAGGCTCGGTTGAATTAGATCGATGCGAGTTTCCCACATTAACGAACTTCAAGCCTTCTCGGTTGGTTTTCTTCTCACCTGCTATTTCTCTTCCAACCCTACTGAATGGCTGTGGCTGACCTCCGTTTTCACCTGTGGTTTCGTTTGTGTGAAGTGGTTTTACATTTAGCATAGGGATCTGATAACTAGTTTCGTGATCGAATCTCACTGGAATTGGTTCCTTCGTTATAAACAACTGACTTTTTTCCACGTCTAAAATATCCCCTCTAGGACTTGAACTTTGCTTTGCACTTTGTATTATGCTTTCAGCGAAATTAAAGTTTTGTTTTCTCTCTTTCACGTTCTCGAGGAACGGCCCGTCTAAATACTCAATTAAGTCGCTTATTTCTGGGTTGGCGTTGGAGTAGGTGCGTTTTTGGTTCACTTTGCCTAAATAATCCTTTGCTCTCATTTTGATATATTCCCTTGTAGGCGTCTGAGATCTCGCAAAGTGGTACCTTTTGGACACTGGATGCAGAACCAGCTTCTCCTCTGAAAATTCCGCTGGTGTTCTGTTCGAATAGCCTCTATCGAAGCTTGAATTAGCCAAAAGGGGCAGGTAGCTCTCCTTTCGTTCATTACTATAGCTTTGATTAGGAGTTAATTTTTCGATTTTTCTCTGCGACGACAGCGGAGAGTTATCCTTTGCTTTCCCGTATGGACGACGCACAAATCTTTTTTTCTGATAAAATCTATCGAAATTGAGTTGATTTCGTGGCATCAGCGTTAGTTCGTTGGGTTGAGGCGTCCATGAGATTAGATCTGGACCAGGAGATTGCGCCATATAGAGACAAAGTTGTTTTGATTCGGTTTGAGATTATAATTGTCGTGTAAATAAAATTTTGTCGGTTCAAGTTCGGTGTTGATTTTTATGAGATAAATTTATTAGGAATTAGATTTTTTTCTCATTGATACTCCTTATGTATTACTATTATCAAAAATGCATTCATATTTAAAAAGTATGCACCTACAAGTGATAATTTATTTTCCAGAGCTAAAAATATCTCGAATTGGATTTGACTCGAGTAGAATTCACTACTTACTTGCAGAGAGTGCCTACGATGACCAATGAAAAAAGTTAATTGGATAGAGAATGAAACAATGAGTTGATCACCGTTTTTGAGAAAAGCGTTCTCAATGTGCCGAGGATCTCTGGCATAGATCTTATTATGATTATAAGACATGAAAGCGAGTAAAATCAGGGCACAAGTTTGCAATTACTATCGGATGAAGAATTTTAACGAACAAATTTTTGCGTTCAATAAAAATTTCTTAAAGGCGAATCAGTCTTCCACTTGCTCATTTTACTGCGTTCATGGAGGCACAAAATACCGAGGAAGATAACGTTATTTTAGAAGACCAAGCAAATCAAGACTACGAACCCGATGAGGAAGGTAACTCACTCCCGACTATTACAGCAATACAATTGATAAATTTACAGAAATCAACGACTATGCGGTCTATCTCGGCATGAACTTAGAAGAAGATAAGGACTTGCTTTATATTGCAAGGGAAGGCTTAAAGGCTCCTTTGCCCGAGCCATGGAAAGCCTGCAGGACTAAAGAAAACGAAATTTATTACTTTAACTTCGCGACAGGAGATTCGACTTGGGAGCATCCGCTTGACGAGTTCTATATGAAGAAATACCAAGAAATGAAGGCGAAAAAGAACCAACAACAACAAGTAAATGAAAACCAGGGCACTAATGCAGGAGCACAAGCCCCTGTAAAATTGGAAGAAGAAGCAGAGAGAAAAAAAGAGCAGGTTCAAACCAACAAAGTTGAGCAGCCAGCCGCTCCGAGCAGTCAGAAAAAAAATTTCTTTGAGGAAGAGTTTTCAGAAATATTGGAAGAAGTGAAAGGTGATGATGATATAATAGAGGAGGAGTTGGTATTCGCTGAGCAGAATGAGAGTCTGAATAGAGTGCAGCATCCCGTACAATCTGAAGACGAGTATATGGCTAATCAGAGCAGCACTTTCCAGGACTACCAAAAAAGACTAGATGAGAGTCTGAACAGACAATTTGATTTTGGTGCCAAACCCGAAAATGCAGCAGAAGAAGAAACTAAGAATCTCAATGAAGAACTTAAGGCTCACCAGGAAAGGCAACAGAAGCATCTTGAAGAGTATGCGCGGAATAAACAGCGCGAGTTAGAGGAAGAAAAAGAACGTGTAAATCAAAATTATGAAGAAGATTTACAGCAGGTGAAACGGCAGATTGATGACGAATTTGAATGCGACGAAGAGAAGGAATTCATGGAAGAAGAGCAAGAAAAGCTAAAATCGCAGATCCAGAAAGAATGCGCTGAAAGCCTCGAAAAAAAGAAGCAAGAGCTTATCGAAAAATTTGAAAATGAGCTGACGCAGGAGCCTACCCCAAAAAGTGCGCCTCAACAAGACCCGACGATGACGAAAATGGAGTTAGAAAAGCAAATTGAGGTGAATTTATATGCACATTAACGCTCTTGATAAATCAATTTTTTTCTAAAGGAATTGAGAGGAGAAAAAGAGTTTCTTTTGAAGAAGAAGCTGAAAGCGGAGGCCGCAATGCCTCGCATCCCAAGAGATCGACTCGGCTTCGAAGATATGGAGCTGGATCAATTCAAAATCGAAATTAAAATCCAAGCGAGTCGTCGACTCGCGTTATTTGAGCAAGAATTCGCAGAGTTGCAGAATAAACTGCTTTTCCAGTTCAAAAAAGATTTGCACAGTCGATTCGACCTCGAGAGATCAGTACGAAACTATTTCTGACTTAATTGGATTAATGTGCATTTAGTTGGTAACAGCAGATAGTAGCTATGGGACAAGTGAGGAGTTTATAGCGAGGAAGCAGGTAATCAAGGCATTACAAGAAGAAAAGTTTGAAAAAGAGAAAGCAAGACTGATTAAAGAGGCTGAGCAATATTATAAGATCCTTCAAGGTGAATTGGATATCGCGGTCGATAGATTACGGCATATGGAGCCAAGGTCGCAAAAAATCCAGGAGATACTCCACAAGAAAGACGCGCTTGAAATCGAAAAGCTCGTGTACGATCAGAAACTGAAACGCGAGCTGCAGATGATACGAAATAACCTTGAATGTCAGCTTGAAATGGAAAAGCAGGTAAACCACAATGAATAACTCTCAGATTGAGTAATACTGCTATGTTCAGAAACTCGAAACCGAGAAATACGAAAAATTTGATGCGATTGAACGGGAACTTGCACATCTAGGGCGGTTACTGGATCAGCGCACTCCGGCTAATAAAATCCTGTTAAATACGATTCAAGAAATTCAGAATAACGAAAGGGACAGTGAGTTAAAAAGCAGGAAGATAATAGACCTCTGTGCTGAAATAGCAGAGATAGAGAGGAGAATTGCTGGTGCACAGGCTGCGCTAGATGTTGCACTTAACCAGATTGCGCTGAAAAAACAAGAGGTAAATCTTAGAGAGTGTGCACAGGCTTATCGCTGAGTAGAATGAGTTGAAAAGAACCGCGTTAGCCTCAGTCGAAAACCTAAACCAGGATCTCGAGAAGAAAAATCAAGAAATTGCTTATTATATGAAGACGAGAACCGGCTCATTAGCAGAAAATTCCCTAGCGCAGCAGAGCGAAAGTATTAGGCATGAGAGCATAAGGAATGAGAGCTTGAGACATGAGAGTCTAAGAAATGAAGGACTTAGCAATAATCCGAGCATGTATCTCATCCTCAAGGAACTCGAGGATATCAAAGACACGTTAAAAGTAACAATGACACTTAGTACATTTTTGGTTACATACCTACCCTGTCTAGTCGACTATTCAGGAGAAAACCCCAAAAAAGCGACCATCTCCTGAGAAAACTATAAAACGGAACCATAGCAGGATTCAAGCACTTGAGAAGACTATCAAGGAGCTGGAAAATGAGATTGAGCAAAACTCTGACGAGTATCCAGAACATGATACGCAATATGACAGGGAGAAATTTTCTGAGCCTGGTTCAGCGAAATTGCTTCCTTCACCAGCCTCGTCTATGGCGAAAGAAGGATTCACTTTCTCAGATTTCAAAAAGCTTGTCTCGATGAATGTGAAAAAGACTTCTAAGCCTGTCAGAAAGCTAGAGATTAGCAAACCCAGCCCTGAGAGATTTTCAAAATCAAGAGAAGAATACAGTCCTGATAAAAATAAATTGTAAGGGTTTTCTTCATATTAGATTTGCTGAATTAGTTTTCTCAAGGAAAATCTGGATAACGATCTTGGATGAAGAGGGAAGCGCTCTCGAGTCAATGCAGTCAGGGATTTTGAAAAGAAAAGAGAGGCTGAAAGAACAGCAAGAGGATATTAAATCCGAACAGGAGAAATATAAAAACGAACTGAGTTTATACCGAAAGAGCTCTCAGCCCAGTCGAAGCCGAAAACTCAAATTAACCGTCCTTAAGAAACATCTCAATGAAAGGACACGAGCTCATAATGAGGAATTAAAGCGATTGAGAGCTGATGAAGAGAAATTCAAGGAGAAAGAGGCTTTGCATCAGGAAATGCTGCGCATGCTGGATTTAGGCGATGTGCAGCCCTCCTTAGCTGAAAAAACGTTAGAAAAGTTGTACTTGCAATATAAGCAACTCAGGATAGGCTATCATATGGAAAAACCAGTTGAGGTAATACCCTTTCTGCCAATCATCGAAATAACAAAAAATACATAGATTGAACCAATAGAAGGAATTGAAGAAAATTCAGCTGATTTGTTAAACCACCAGAAGACAAAGAAGAAAAAGTACGGAAAATCATTATTCTCTGAGGCGCTCTCGGTGGAAGCTGTTGATGACGATTTAGAGATTTCTCAGAATGATTCAGACCTCTCCGGAGTGGAGGAAGAGGACGAAGAGGAAAATGACGATTTGTCTGCTGGAGAGCTGTATCAGAAGCCGCATCCTCGTTCCAGCCACAAGCAGCAGAAGAAAGAAGGCCCAGTGTTAAACCCATTGGTCCTGAAACATTTAAGAAAGAGCATAAACCCAGATAATACCGTTGCAAGAACGTGGCTTCTCGCGATGGAATCTGAGGTAAAAACCAGTCAAAAGTCCCTTGAATCGTTAATATTATTTTCTATTAGATGCGAAACGAACGCCGTTTCAAGCTTTATGATAATTTAGTTAGCAAATACAGCTCGAAGTCATAAACGGCCACTCCCAGTGTATTTAGTAGTTTGCTTTAGTAACAGCACCAATTTCTCCAATTTGGTTTTCTATAATAATATATTCTTTGTATGTTCCTATCCGCTCATCATGTATTTATCTTTTTCTTATAGAGCTTAGCTCATACTCCAATATTCTATCACTCAAAATATCTGATTTGGTTTTTTAAAAATGTTTTACCCTGCAAATATGTCAAATTCGAAAGAATTATTAAATAAACTCAGATAGTTGCTCTTTCATAAGCATTGGCAACAACTAAATTGCTTCTTTGAAAAAAAGAATCAGGAATAACTAAAAAAATAAAATATCAATAGAATTTCGCTGTTTTGGAGTTCAAATATCGAATTTGGTTGACTTTTTAGGACTAATTTTTGGAAGTCTTTCAATATCTGTAATGCGAATCGCAAGATGCGCTC
>ENA-UOUE01000287-UOUE01000287.1-compost-metagenome-genome-assembly--contig:-NODE-287-length-42609-cov-6.119298_pt1 | contig 42609 bp, 21 predicted proteins | sample MGYA00238146_ERZ747223 | MGnify/ENA primary metagenome ERZ747223 (study PRJEB28781, sample SAMN06268865) | compost metagenome | isolation source: single cell | place: USA: California, Emeryville, Joint...
CTGCGGGGATGCTTGAAGTCTTAGAAAAACCCATAACAACAGAAAAATTGAAGAATTTGTTAGTTCGTTAGTTAGTTGTCCCAATAAGCTGTCTCCGACACAATTATTGGGTCAGATATAAGTTAACTATAAATACAATGTCGCCATTTTGCACATATTTATATTTTGCTAAGTTTTTTTTGTTGAGACTACATAAGTTTATTAGAACGATAAGAGATTAACTAGAGAGAATAGGTTTTTTGGTTTTTCGATCCTGTACAGAGAGTTTTTTTACAGATACAATCGTTAGATAACTAATTTGCCTTCCTTAGAATTAATAATTTGTATTTAGCTCTCAGAATCACAATTCAATTTACACAGCTTTAATTAAGGTAACAAACATCAAACATTTCTACTTTTCGATCATCCTATGAGTCGAAGTTTACCCAGGGGCCTAGCATCGGATTCACACTAAGCTCATTTTCTCTCTCGTTTGTAATTCCCTCATTTCCTCCCAGACCGACTTCTTGGATGTTTTTCCAATTATTTCGAGTCCCCAGAAAGAAGCATCCTTTATATCCAAGACGGTTCCTTCCCAAATGGCACTGTTTCAAATTCACCCAGGCGCCATTCAAGCCAAGCCTCACCCCACCTATATCGCTAATTCTATTTGTATCTAAATCGAGTTTTCTCAGTTTACTCCATGCCGAGTTACCTCCCAACGCTAAAGCTGTTTTATCATTAATCTGGTTCTGAGACAGCAAAAGCTCTTCTAATTCCTTCCAAGCAACGTTCTTTCCTATCTCTTGGGCGCCTTCGTCACCAATTCTGTTATCGCTGAGGTCAAGTTTCTTTAACCTCTTCCAGGCTTCATTCCTACCAATAGCAGCGCATCCTTGATCTCCAATCTGGTTCAGGCGCAAAATCAGCTCTTCGAGATTATCCCACGAGGAGTTCATTCCTATAACTTCAGCACCATCATCGCTGATTTTATTTCGACTGAGTTCAAGAATTCTCAATTTTTTCCATGTTTCATTGGCCCCGAAGACAGCGGCCCCCTCATCTCGGATTTCATTTCTATATAAGTACAATTCTTCCAGTTGTGTCCAAGCTGTATTCAATCCAATACTAGCAGCGCCCGTATCGCCTATTTTATTCTCTCTCAGTGAAAGCTTCTTTAAATTTGTCCAGGTGGTGTTCGTCCCAATAGCACAAGCACCTTCGTCTTGTATCTGACCTCCATCCAAGCACAGTTCCTCTAAACTCACCCAAATTTGATTATTTCCAATTTGGACGGCGGCAGCGTCATCCATACCAACCCAAGACAAATGAAGTGTTTTCAGTTTCTCCCATTCAGAATCTTTTGCCAATGCGAAAACGCCTTTGTTACCAAGCTTGTTCCCTGATAATATAATTTCTTGAAGATGAGTCCATCCCCGGTGTTTTGCAAGCAGTATGGCTCCTCCCTCTGTGATTTTGTTTCCCCATAGTGACAACACACGAAGGCTTTTCCTCCAACTCGTATTTTCACATACAGATGAAAGACCTTCGTTTCCAACCTGATTCTGAGATAAATAAAGGATCTCAAGCTCATGCCAAGCGGTATTCTTCGCTAAGCCTTCTACGCCTTCATTGCTTATTTTATTAGTCTGTAACCCTAGTTTTTTCAGCTTTGCCCAGACATTATTGCTCCCAATGGCAATAGCACCTTGATCGCCGATATCGTTTTGATCTAAATATAGTTCTTCGAGACCAATCCAACTAACATTGCTTGCGATGGCGAGGGCGCCTGGAGCTTTGATTTTATTGTTACTTAGATCAAGCTTTCGGAGATGCTTCCAGAGTAAGTTATTTCCGAGGGCTTCTGCTCCTTTCCCACCAATGTAGTTCTGGGAAAGTGATAGCTCTTCTAATGCAAGCCAGCTTTGATTAGCGCTGATGCCGATAGCTCCCTGATCGCCGATTTGGTTGCACGCTAAATTTAATTTCCTCAGATTTCTCCAATTGTTGCTGATTGCAAGCGCTAAACAACCTTTATCTGCAACGAAGTTGTCTGACAAATCGATCTCTTCGAGAGATTTCCAGTTCTGAGTAATTTCGCTGAGAAGATAGGCTCCTTCGGTAGTGATCGAGTTCCTTCGCAGGTTCAGTCTTTTGAGCTCAGAAGAGGCATTCTTCAACAATGCTGCGAGTTCATTATCTCTAAGATTTCTGGCTTCTACGTTCAACTCATTTGTAGAATTAAAAGGTTCTTCAATTTCCATGGAGTTTGACACTGTTCTTTGAACTTAGGAAGAGAAAATGTCAAGTGTTATGAAATATAATATATATTTACATTTTCAAGCGATGGAGAGACGAAGTTGAGTGATCAACAGAATTTTTGTCGTTTGGATTTTTTAGTCAAAATAATTCCTTGACACTTCGAATTTCGTGTTTATTTTTTTAACAGTATCTGAATCGTCGCTTACGAATATTCTTAGAATATTTTTACTTCCATATCTCTCACTAATAGCATCGAGCTTCTCCAATACATAGCCCCGAGAAGTTCTCCTCTAAGGCCATTCAATTGCTTTGAGGGTATTGTATTGTTAATTAACCCAATGAAATGTTCATGAGAGCAAGATTTGATAGTTAGTAGCAATCACACGCTCTGACAGAGCGAGTGAGTGATGCTGCCATAATTTCATTAAACAAACATATACGTATTGATTAACTTTCTCATCAAAAGTTATGTGCTTATAAAAGGGAAAAGTATTCACACAATAATCACTAACTTTAAAAAAACCAATATCGCTGAAAAATTACAAATTAGCACTAACCAAAGTCAATAAATCAATAAACATTAATACTAAAAACCAAGACCAATAGCAAAGCTACTAAGGTGGAATCCAGGGTTTTATCGCCTTCTGACCTTTTGGTGTAATCTTTACCTGCTTGGAATGTGTTGCAGGATAGTCTTGACTCACTCTTCCATACTCTCTTTGGGATTCTGGGCCACCATATCCATATCCATACTCGTAACCATTACCATATCCATTGCCGTATCCATTGCCGTTACCGTATCCATTATCTGAAGGATTATCCACGATTTGAATCCCGCTAAATTGGTAGCCTCCGTTGAAATCCTTGTTTATATTAGAAGAATTGAGATTTCCTGACCCTTGTCCTTGGAAAGCAACTTGTCTGTTTCCAATTGATCTTCCACTCTTTATTGAGTCCAGAGCGTTAAATATGCCATCAAATCTGGGCAAATCAGCTAGAGCCTCTTCACGTAATGTCGCTTGATTCGCCGTTGCTGTGCTTCCTTTGCGATTTAACATATGAGGCTGGCTTGGATTCTTCAGTATCCCTAATTAAGAGAATATTTGAATATGAGAAATTTTAAAGAATTTATTACCTTTGCTTTTCGTCTTATCGACTGAGGATGCTTTTTCTTTGACCTGCTGTTGTTCTTGTTGTTTATCTCTCGGTTGTCGCAAATTTTTGAAGAATGGGTCCGTTGAAAAATTACTGGTAGTTGAATCAGGAGTCTTCTGGCCGGTGGTGCTCAAGTCATGCGCCACATAGTAGCGTTTTTCAGTTTTTTGCCCATTTGTCACAGTCGCAGCCGAAGAAACTGATGTTGTATCGAACTTTTCCACGGACCTCAGAAGAGACTCAGCGCTGCCGCTGTCCATGATGAGCTTGTTGACGGCATTTTTATTTGTAGATCCTGTCTTTTGCTCCAAGTCATTGGCAGAGGCCACAGACGAACGTCTTGTATCAATAGTGAGAATTCTAATATTGGTTTTAATTATTCTCGGAGCATGTGGCCAATTTTCGGGTTTCGAGAGCGATTGCCTCTTGAACGAATCAATAGAGACTTTACAAAAGAACAGGAGATATCCTGTTGGTGAAACCACCTGTTTAGGTTCCAATGTCATGACATCCGAGTCGTTGAAAGCGTACCATGCATTATCTTCTCTGTTTTTAGCAAATGTGTAGTAATGTCCCCTGTTTAACGAACCATTGTGATTCGAAACAGCAAATAAATCATATATTGGTCTATCATGTTGGGTTCCCGTCGCTATAGACGAGAGATCAAGGTCTACGATCGGGAAATCAACCAGCGTTGTGATTTTCCCTTTGGTTTTCCTATTGTATTTGAATCTTTTGAGATGTACAATCAAGATATTCGGCAATTTCCATATGTCGAGCTTCTTTGTTGCTTCAACCAGCGTTTTGCATTTTGGACATGACCAAAGCTCTTCCTCTTGGAGCTTCTCTTCCTTTGAATACTCCTTCAAGCAATCCAATAGACTAACCTTTCCGGCGTCTTCGTCGGGAATCGGTAGACTCAGGTACATAAAGGGTTCGAATTTGTGAGATTGTGCGCCACATTTTAAACATTTTAACGTGCTTTTTGATTGTCCTTGCAGTAGATCGACAATGACTGATTGGTTCCTTGTAAGGTAGTTTTTCCAAGACTCTTTTGCGCATTCTTCAAGCTTCCCATCGTCAAGACACTCAGCATCCTCGAAAGGAGCTTTCTGTTTCACTCTATTCAAATCCTCATGTAGAACATCAAGGAACGAAACCAAGAACTCATGGCAGTCTTCCTGAGTGCCTTGGCCAAATCGTGGTGCATACTCTGAAATAACATCGTAGAGCTCCTTGGGAGTAATTTGATCAATATCTGATTTTTTCCAATATCGTTTCACAAGTCGAGCAAACGCGAGTGTTACCATTCCCTTGGAGCCAAGGGGATTCTTTATGTTTAGGTCATGAAAATGAAGTTTATGTAGGAAATAGTCGACCAATGGCGGCATATGGAGAAGACATTGGAGAGCGGAGTTGATAAAACATGTGTTTCCTAAGTTTTTCAAGCCGATGAGCCCTCCTACGAACTGGCTGGTGGTGACTGGGTTCTCTTGGCGAGTTTTATTTGGTATTGCTGCGTAATTCGAGCTCAGTTTTTTCGGATGTTTTGAATTCTGGGGGAGTTTAACGAGTTGGTTATCGCTTAGTTCCGTCCTTTTGCTGTCATCGTGAGGACTAGTGGACTTTGCTTCGCTGCTTAAGGTGGAATCAACTGAACGAGTCGGTACGATTATATCTCGTCGGCTGTTTTTTGCGACACAGGAGCCCATTCTATGTTTATTAGTTTCCTTTGAATTTTTTTAAATAGATTGATTTTGTTATTCGATTAATGGTGCTGAATTTACTGATTCTTTGCTTCGGAATTATTGAGATAAATTTAATTATTCTCTTAAGTTGCTATCATAAAAATTCGGGGCAAGCCAAGACTCCAAGGCACTGCCAAAGGGACTTTGTTGCTCAAAAGAAGTCGGTTGAATCATCTCAGACAGTTAATATTGGAGTTTTTGAAGTTGCAGGCTAATAATCAGAGGAAATCAAAAATTACTTCCAACTCTTAGAATTGCATTTTGAGAAAAGCGAGACTGTTTGCGGTCTCAATTCAGTAGGGTTCACTAAGGAATAAAGATCATTAAACTATCTACCTGGCAATATGAGCTCGATTCGATTACTTTCAGGCAAACGGGCTCTTTTAGGATTTCGAATCATCAGATCTTTCGATAGTTGATGATGTGAACAATTTTTACTGATTTTGGAAAATTTTTTTGATTGTTTTGTCAGAGTAGAAGCTGAGTATTGAACCGATAAAATTTGATTTTCTATCGAACAATATCAATTGCAAATGTGAGAAAATTTATGCAACCGTTGATCAGAAAAATTATAAATTGCTTTGAGTATGCGTTTCATAACTGTTCTGAACAATTTCAGGCTAAATGCGAATAATTCTATTGTACAAAAAAAAAGTAGAGCAATTCTGTTGAGAATCTTTGAAATTCGTGTTAATGTGCTTGCTTGTAAATGGATGAGTTTAGATGGTCTTGTATGGCAAGCAGTTGGTTGATATGCCGCAAAGTGGTAATTAGATATTTAATAACAACTCAAATTTCTACATCGAGTAGAAGTTTGGCTTCAATGCACGAAGCAAGCTTTAACCAGGGAAAATTACCACTTAATAATGTTTAATCAAGACGTTTAAGACAACTACGATATATATCCTTGCTATCATAAATTTATCAGGACTTAGAGTTTCGAATCTAAATCATTCCGACTATCAAGCACGATTTTTATTTTTTAATAGATTGGCGTTAGATGGAACAAACAGGAAATAAGTTAAGGTGCATATCTCACATTCCACAATAAAAGTAAGGATTACGACATTGGCTACATTTGCTACGAAGAAAGTTAACTTCGTTTCTAAGACCATCGTTACACATTGCCATTGAACCTGAATTTATTCAGTTCTTGGTATTTTTACCCTTATTTCCATTAATGAGTTAATAACTCAAGATTTTCTATGCCCTATGGTGGACTCACTACGGAATGAGAGAACAAAGGTGAGATTTATTGCAAAATCAATTGTTAGTATACATAATAGTATTCATGGAGGCTAAAAAGTATCTCATAACGGTAAAGTTGCCTTCAAACTTGAAGCTAGCTAATCTTGAAGAGCTTGTGTCTTCTAGTTCTTGTTTGGACACAAAAAAATTAAGGGGAGTAGGGCATTAATGAGTGTTTAATGAACCGCTTTTGAAGGTATATTTTGAACTTGGTAGGCTACTATGAAGGTCAATCTCGAAAAAATGTTGATTACAGCAAAGTTCGTGAAATGACTCAGGCATGTTCATAAGTAGTTCCAATCAACCCTTATTTTGTTAATTTTCGAGAAATACGCGCCGCCTACTTATTGCTAAGCTCTCTCCTCTTCTCTTGGGGGCTCTTTTCAACAGTTCGTCGCTCACACGAGGTATGCTATGATCTTAAGTAGTGAAAAAGATAGAAATTCGAGAATTCAATTTAACCAGGCTCAAATTCTGATAACGACTGAATTTCTGAGACAGAGCCTAAATATCTGTTGCAAGGAGCAAAATTAGTCCTTGACTTGAATCAATATATAATAGAGCTATGAAAAGCAGTTAATTTCGATAACCTGATACATGGCGCAAGAGGAAACGTGTTTCTTATTGAAAAAGTATCGAATGGTTCAAACTATCTTTATTTTTCCGTGTAAACTCATTTTCTTTCGGGAACACCAAGCTTTGGTCACTTCATTCTATTAACATATATCGCTCTGTGTTGTTAATATCTACTACCAATAACAGAATGAGTAGATGGCAGCATTTCCGAGCATTTATCTTAATTGAAATTCAAGACTGGCCTGGGTGTCTCTGACACTCTCTTTTTTAGTATTTTTCACATGCAAATTTACTAAATAGCAGCAATCACCCAAACAGCTTAGTTCGTTTTCCCTGTCCTTTATTGGACGATTTCAGCTCTCAATTCCATTTTCGGTACCAAAAATACTTACAATCGCAGTAAATTCATTATTTGCAACTTCTTGAGGTGAAACTAGCTCTGGTTTGTAGGTTTATTACTCAATTCTGTCATGAAGATCTATCAACGTTTGGAATTATGCTTGGTAACTCCTTTATTTCCAGAAAGGTCATAAAATTCATTTCAATGGAGGTAACTACAACGTTACAGAGAATGAACCTCCAAAACAGACTGCTGAAAAGTAGCAAGCCAATAATATGAAGGCAACACAAACGACCAAGCTGTTCGTTATCGGAAAATTTATTTCATCAGATTTGCTAAATTAACTACAAAGTACCCTATTTTGCAAATAAACGTTCAGAATTCTCAGAGACCTGTAAATCTGCCTAACAACAACTCAATACTCTGCTCATACAGCTCGTAATGTTCGAGTGAGATATACTGAAGTAAGTAGTTTCAGTGTCACTCTATAGAAAAGTAAAAATTTGGTACTATGTATAAAAAATTTGCGGAATAGGTGAAGGGATAGGAATAGATCTATATATTCAACATTAGCTGATAGTTCTCCCATTCTCCATCTTTTTTCTTTGGAAGATATGTCGGGAATTGGCAAATTTAAATGAGATTTTATTAGAAATCGCGTAATTAAGGTATTTGGCTTTTTTTCAGAATTCAGATCGGAGCAACAAATAAAGTAGCTTAGCCAGGCTAACCCTTCACTTTGAATGCTAGATTACAACCAGACAATCAATTCTTCGATTCCTTTAGAAGATTCTAGTTAACATAAAGCAGTAGTACTTTCGTTATAATAGCATTTCATTTTCATCAGAAAAAATCATAAGATACTTTGCTTTTATTAGTTGAGATTCAAAAGCCATTGGCTGATGTTTGGCTATAGATTGACTATTGGGTCAAGAATGTACGTTACTTACATTAGAAAATGGAATATGAACAATCAGAGAAACTCATTTTCTCAAACAGTGCAGCCGAATTGCTCAATAATATTTTGCTTTAGTCACTATATAGCTTCTGCATGGGGATATAGCTTTTCTTGGTGGACTTTCAGAAATGATATGAAGTATCGCAAATTTATCAACAAATTTGGAGCCTGATTTCTGTCAGCTTAACGATGAGTTATATTTATATCAGATTACGTGACTAAACATTTATAAAAGATAATTAAAAAAAAATCCAAACCAAAATGGAAATCGATCAGAATCTTTACTCAAGACAAATTGGTACCTATGGTGTCGAAACCATGGGTAAACTCATCACTCTCAGAGTTTTCATCCAAGGACTCAGAGGAGTAAGCATTTTTTCATGTTTTTCCTGCTAACAAAGTCTTTTCTATTTAGATTGGTATTGAAGTCGCCAAGAACCTGATTTTGGCAGGCCCAAAACAAGTCGTCCTTCACGACTCCAACAAAGTAGAAATCAGAGACCTCGGATCTAACTTCTACCTTCAAGAATCCGACGTTGGAAAGGCCACCAGAGCTGAAGCCTCCATCCGCCAACTCAGAGATCTCAACCCATACGTCAATGTTTCCATTCACGAGGGTGAGATCACCAACGACTACCTCACCAACTTCGATGTTGTCGTTTTCACCGACAGCTACGACATCGATGCTCTCATCAAATACAACAATTTCTGCAGAAACAGAGACAAACCAATCGGATTCATCTACACTGGTTTACTCGGTCTCTACGGCTTCACCTTCGTTGACTTCGGCCCTAAGTTTGCCTGCTTGGATGCCACTGGCGAAGACCCAAAGTCCGCTATCATCTCCAACATCACCAACGAAGCCACTGGTGTCGTCACTACCCACGAGGACAAGAGACACGGTTTCGAAGACGGTGACACTATTGTCTTCAAGGAAGTCAAGGGTATGACTGAAATCAACGGACAGAGATTCGTGATCAAAGTCACCTCACCTTTCCAATTCACCGTTGGAGATACCTCCGGCTTTGGAAAGTACCTCCAAGACGGTATTGCTGAACAGGTGAAGGTCCCAATCTACATCAACTTCAAGAGTTTGGAAGAATCTCTCGCTGAGCCTCTTGAGAAATCTTTCCCTCCATTTGAGAACCCTGATCTCGATAAATGGGGAAGATCTGAACTCCTCCACGTCGGCTTACGCGCTCTTCTTGATTTCCACAAAAAGCACAACCGTCTCCCTAAGCTTCACGATGAAACTGATGCCGCTGAGTTGGCTGAACACGCTGCTGAGGTGAACAAGGCTGCTAAGCAACATCCTAAGCAAGAAAACGTTGTTAAGGTTGACGAATTCGATGACTCAGCCAAGGAAGTCATCAAAAACGTTGCTAGATTCGCCCCTGCTAACTTGACAACTCATGCCAGCTTCTGGGGAGGTATCGTTGCCCAAGAAATCGTTAAAATCACCGGAAAGTACATGCCAATTAGACAATGGCTCCACTACGACACCTTTGAGTCCCTTCCTGAAGAGAAGGTTGAAAGAGCTGTTGGTGGAACCAGATACGACGACTTGATCTCTGTCTACGGTTCTGCAGTCCAAGAAAAGCTTCTCAACCAGAAATTCTTCTTAGTTGGTGCTGGTGCGCTCGGTTGCGAGTTCATCAAGTGCTTCGCTCTCATGGGTTTGGCATGCGGAAAGACCGGCAAGCTCACCGTTACTGACGACGATAACATCGAAATTTCAAATTTGAACAGACAATTCTTGTTCAGAAAGGAAAACGTCGGATCCTCAAAGGCCAAAACCGCTGGTGCTGCAGGCCAGAAAATGAACCCTCACTTGAATGTTGAGGCTCTTAAGCTCAGAGTCGCCCCAGAAAACGAGGAAATTTTCAACGACCAATTCTGGGATGGCTTGAATGCCGTTACCAACGCCGTCGACAACGTTCACGCCAGAAAGTTCGTTGACTCTCAATGCGTTTTCTACGGAAAGCACCTCTTCGAATCTGGAACTTTGGGAACCAAGTGCAACTCACAAATCATCGTTCCACACCACACTCAGAGCTACGGAGAGAGTGAGGACCCACCAGAAGAATCCATCCCACTTTGCACATTGAAGAACTTCCCATACCAAATTGAACACACCATTCAATGGGGTCGAGATTTCTTCGAGGGAACCTTCGTTGAAGGACCAAACGCCACTAACAAATACCTTGAGAACCCTGCTGGTTACATTGAAGCCACAGCTAAAGAACTCAAGGAAAGACCAGGACTTCTCAAAGCTAGACTCGAAACTGTCAATAAGATCGCTACTGAGTTCAGAAACGCAACCCACGAAAGCTGCGTCTCCCTTGCTAGAGATATCTTCCAAGAGATCTTCTATAACAACATCGCTCAGCTCGTCTACAACTTCCCACCTGACCACAAGACTGAAGCCGGTACTCTCTTCTGGAGCGGTCCAAAGAGACTCCCAACTGCTATTAACTATGACCCAGCAGACCCAACTCACGTTGATTTCGTCTATGCCGCTGCTAACCTCTTCGCTTACATCTTCAACTTGCCTGTCATCAAGGACAAGAAGTTTGTTGCTGATGTTTCTTCTAAGCTCGCTCCAAAGAAATTCGAGCCTAAGAAGGGTAAAATCGCTGAAGGTGGAAACGCTGAAGACAAATTCGAAGACGATGAAATCATCATCAAGGAACTCAGCGAATCCCTCGCCAAGCAAGAAGCTCCAAAGGGCAAGCACCTTCAAACCATTGAATTCGAGAAGGATGATGACACCAACTTCCACATTGATTTCATCACCGCCGTTGCTAACCTCAGAGCCAGAAACTACAAGATTGAGGAAGCCTCTAGACACAAGGTCAAGATGATTGCCGGAAAGATCATTCCTGCCATCGCCACCACAACTGCTATGGTTGTCGGTGCCGTTGGTTTCGAAATCATGAAGTTCATTGTTGTAAATTAAGACACTATTTTACGTTTTTTTGAAGTTTTTTAACAATAAATAGGGAAAGAAGCCTGCTGATTTCAGAAACAGCTTCTCCAATCTCGCCATTCCACTTTGGCTTTTCAGCGAGCCTCTCCCACCAAACAAGAAGAAAGACAAAGAATACGATGAAATTCTTATGGGACCAGTCAAGGCCATCCCATCTGGTAGCTTTTTGTGCCTGATTTCTTGAGCTAATTCAATGTGAAATAGGCTGGACCGTTTGGGACAGAGAAACTATTCAAGGACCAAAGACCTTGGGCGAAATCTTCGAGCACTACGAGAAGAAGCACGGAGTCCACCTCAGTATTGTTAACTTAGGACAGAAAGTCTGCCTCTACAATAAATTCTCATCTAATAAGACCATGGGAGAGAGGTATATCAAATTAGTACTTATAATTTTCTAAGCCTCTTTTATCGGATAGATTGAAATTGACTCCTGTCGAAATTTACAAGCTTGAAACTGGAAGCGACTACCCTGCTCACAAGAAATTCATGGATCTTGATGTCGCTGGTGAAACCGCTGACGGAACTGACTGCATCTTGCCACACTTGAAATACGTTGTTGCCTAAGAGTGAAATTTCTAAGAAATTACTTTGATTTCTTGGATGGAAGGTTAACAAGGCATTAATAACAAAAACGAGCATCCATTAGCATAGAACTTAAATATTCACATTTAGGATTAATACATATATATTGACAAGAGTTAATCGATGCTCATCAATTTGAAAATATTGAATTTGAAATAAATTAGTTCCTCTGTAGTGACTTCAATGATGTAGAGCGAAATCAATCAATAAGGATAGCATAAGTTATATATCTGAGATAAACATTTAGGGTCGATATAGACGTTTGTTTCTGATTAGCAGATACCTGAGTAAAGTTCAGTTATGAGGTTAGGTCCTGACAGAGGTGGGTTACTGAGCCCGTCCTGAAAAGATTAAGTCAGCTTTCTCACGTGAAAAAAGCAATTAATCAATATACTAAGTTTAACTGAAATTCTTCAGGAACAAGAGTAGCCATCAGTAGAATTTCACCTATATAAGACACGTCACTGGTATAACGAAGTATTTTCAGATTGAAAGCAATTATCAGAAACACTAATAAATTTACACTGTCATGTACTAAAACCTTGTAACTTAATTGGATCACTTTGTATCTTCATAGAGATAGACTTGATAAATGGGAGTCAAAGTTGTATTAAGACTGTGTTATTTTTTTCAAGATAGTGATTAAGGTTGTTATTTGAATTTTCAAAATTTGTATTTGCTACCTAAGATAATACAATGAATGTAACTCTGATTCAAATTATACCAAATTACGATGATTTTTCAAACAGATGTTTACCATTTACGAGCAATTCATTTTTATCACAGGGAAATGTATTATTTCACTTTCAGCTTGCCTCGGAGATCTTCTTCAGACTCTTTAAGAGAAGAAATCTAGCTTTGCGCTATCTCCGCAAGCGTAGTAAAAAATGACAGGATACCCAAATTCAAAATTACAAATTAAATTAATAAATTATTAGATATTACAAAAATGTATCTCTATTGCTCATTAAAAAAGAAGAATCAGATGAGAATTAAATTGTAGAAAACCCTATCGAATTACTTCCATGGTCTTTGCAAGTCATGATTTGTGGACCTCATCAAACCTTTTATGAAGAGTCAAGAATAGATTATTTTGCTTGTATGCACGAGATTTTATGTTCTTTTAGTGAAGTTTATAGGTAACTCAAGTTCACATGAAACATTTTATACGTGAAGTAAGACAGAAGTATGAGTTGCTTACGAGTAATAATATTGATAATTTTTTTTTTTATATGGCCAAAAAAAGCAAAGGAATTACTAAGGAAATTTTAGTATCTTCTGATCTTGTCAAATGAGCGACTAAGAGAATTGAAAAACTTTCATTATAGTAATTGATCTTTTGAAGTAAAGAAGTCATAGTCCGAGGAATGGCTAAATCTCCTCGTTTTTAGAGTAACTTCCTCTAGCAAACTTGGAAGTTTTACTACTGGCTGAGCGTTGGCAGACTCTCCAAAGAAGTCTCCCTCTAGAAGAGTTAGTAAGCTGCAAGTCTCATCATCATTTTTTTCATCAAGCTCTTCAAATCGGAACCTTCGCTGGGATTCCAGCTCTGACGCTGAATACGATGAATACGAGTTCAGCAAGTCAGTTGATGGAATAATACTCGCAGCAAATTCTAGGAAACTGGGTGCTCTTTTTCTTCTTGGAGCTGCATCAATCATGTTTGACTCAAAAGAATTAGTTCTTGAAGTTAGTCCACTTTTAATTGGACTTTCTTTGGTTTTCAAGCTTGAAAATTGATTCGCTGTAGTATTCATTTTGGAGTTTGAGTGACCAGCCTCCTTTCCAGCAGAAGAAGCAGCATCATCGTTACTTCGCTCTTTTTTCACAAATTTCTTCGGAGTAGATGCAGATAATCCTCCTTTTACTCCTGCTTCTTCATGCGAATCTGAAAAAGACATTTTCGATCCAAAAGAATCATGTTCCTCCTTTTCGGTTCGTGTTTTAATATGAGAAAGTAGATGTTTGTGGCTTAGCTCGTTGCTTCGAAGCTGTGTCGCTTTGATGGTTTTTTGAAGCTTTTGCAAGAGAGAATTTTGAGAGTTCCCGCTGTTTTCAGATAGCAAGCAATGAGAAATATCTTTCTCTTCATGGATCTTTGGTCCTTCCTCAAGACACTGCGGAATATTGCTTCCTTTAATCAAAACGTCTTTTCCTGAAGTAGAACCCTGCGGGCAGCTTTTCTCGAAGGAGATAGAAAGATTGCTGGTGATTTGGTAATTCATTTTTTCTACTTTTCTTTTAAGTTCGAAATGATTAATTAGACGGTACCAATCGCGATGAGTAAGAATTGTGAGATAAAACAATTTAATCTACTTTATTTGCTCAATTTTAAACTTGGATATTTTGCAAAACTTAAGAGTCTTTCTTTTCTATTCAGTGACTTTTTTCACATGCAGATGAGAAGAAAATAGATGCAGTTGAATTATTATTGGTAGTTAAGCAGGAAAAATTTGAAGAGTCAAGCATTTTCAGACAAATCATCAGTCTTTCTGTCGTTAATTACCCCAAAAAATAGTCGGATTAAGCGTATTCTTACTTTTTGACTCTTCAAGAGAAGTATAGTAAACATGCATTACTGAAAGAGTGTTGGAAATGATAGATGGGTTTGAGATTTCATAATAAATTTTACCTCTTAAATTTTATTCAGATTGGGTTTATATTCTTCCTTTCAATGAGATTCTACTCTCTAAAATTAATTTTCTGTAAAAACCCGAAGACCAGCGCTATCACAACTGAACAACAACACAACGAGGTTATATATGTCATCTGAGCAATCAACACTTTTCATTTAAAAAATTTTGCTTAAACATCAAATCATTTGTGTTTTGAATTTCCTCCATATCCCATTGCTACTGAGCTAAAATCAGCTTATTGCTCCAGTTTCTATCTTTGAAATACCCAATTCATAAATTTCAGGTTAACTTTCTCATTCTGAGACATTCTGTTCGTAAGCCTTTACCTGGAGAGGTTTATATCAGAATCATTTTAGGAATGAAAATATCCATCTAAAGGTACTTTTGAACCCGCGATCTCATTTTTCTAATGAGTATAAAGTGTTAATTTTTAATTCGTTATTGAATGAATTTGAAGCTGATAAGTTTTAACTAACGAAGAAATAAATCTGTCATACGAGAACGTTAGATGAACAATAAGTCCGCCAACTACCAAATCTACCGGGACTCATGTGCCATCGAGAGCAAAACTCCTGTATATGCACTCGCTCAAGGGTAATTGACAGAATGTCAGCGTTTTCAAATTATTTTTCCATTTAATAGAATTGGTGATACCGAGCTGTTTATAAGGCTGGACGCTATCCCTCCCAGTGAAGTTAAAACAATGAAGGCAATGTTGACAAAAGGAAATTTTGAAAGAATTGTTGTTGGAAGCGATGAATTAAACGAAGGAGTTGTGAAAGACCGACCAAATACCTCCACTTTGCAACCTTCGCTCAGCAGAGACTCGTTTTATAATTCCTCAACCACGTCATTTGGAACAAAGCCGGGATTTTCTGGATCACGTGCGGCGTTCTACTCTGCGTTTGCGTCAACAATGAAATCAAGTGTCTCTCCTCCAAGTATTTCCCACATGCATTCTGTTGGTTTTCAATTAAACCGTGTTTTGCAGAAAAAGCCTTCCTATTGGAGAAAAACAAGGCTCGAATTACCACGGATTTAGATGCATTAGTCGAACTCGTCAAGTAAAATGCGAATTAATAAACACAACTCATGATCGGCTAGTATGATATGCGAATATGTTCAAAAAAACCCTTTTAGAGTCAAACAGTTGAAGTTTTATGGAATCAGATTTGGAAAAACAATGAGACAATCGTTGGCTAATGTATGGAACAATGAAAAGCATTATCTAAATAAACATTTTTTACAAATCAGTGCATTAAAGCCTCGAAATCGCTCGAAGAGCTGTCAATTGTTTGGTGTAGACTTGTCACAAAGGGTAACACTTTTCAGCAACGGAACTAAATAGTCCTGATAGATTTGAACGTGATTTACAAGCCACTTATGACTGCATTCAACCTGAAAATACTCGATTTGTCAGGAAATCGATTCGATGATAACGCTGGAGAGCTTCTGGTGAAAATTTTCAGTCGACATGGGCAATATCGAGATGAGATTGTATGGTCAAATAGCATTAGAAACGAGATTCCTGAGAAAGATCCGAAAGAAATAGGTACAATAATAATTCATTGCAATGCCTGATCATAATTTTTGTCTAAATTAACGAAGGACTTCGAGAAATCGATCTCTCTGAGAACGCTTTAGGGAACAAATCCGCGCGTGAGCTTGCGCATTTCGTGCAATATGACGGTTGGGTGAAAGTAACTATCAAATATATTTTCTTGATGTTCTAGCATTTAATTAAAAAGACATTGAATCTAAAAGGGAATAAAATTGGCGAAGAGGGTATGCATGATCTTATCCAGGCGTTACTTACGAACAAAACTATCTTTGACCTCGAGCTGAGAGAAAACCCTGGCTACACGCCTCAAGTCGCAGATCAATTGCATGAGAGACTCAACGATAATGTTCAGGGCTTTCGCCGGTCTGTGCAAACTATACTTACGAGTGCAAGTCGATCGGATTTCTTCACTCAAAGTAAAATTAGTCATACTCGAGCGAGCTCCGCTAAAGGGGAATCAAGAGGCGGATTTCCCTCAAACACGATGATTGGCAAGACCCAAAGCCAAACTCCGCAGATGAAGAAATTGAGCCATATCCCAAGTGAGCTACTATTGAGAACCCAAACCACAGGACGAACGAATGACACGAGCGGGATTTTTAAAATGAGCCGAGATATTCACGTTGACGGAGCGACCTCCTACCCTGCACATAGCCCAGGGGGAGGGAGTAGAGGAAAGTTAGAAGTAATTATTCGCAGTTTTTTTGGGATTTTTTGAACGAAGTGATGCTTATAGAAAAAAAGCGCGTCCAAGGGAAAGACGAAAAAGCCTGAAATAGAACACACAGAGAAAAGACCTCAGCTTCGGCCTAGATCTCAGCCGAAGCCAAAGATCAAAGGAAAGATGGGTTTGACCATGGAGGAGCTAGAGGATCGGTTACTCGATGCTGAATCGATCATAGCGCAGCTTCAGCTGGAGAATCATCGATTGAAGATGAGTTTGAACCTCCTAAGTGCTTCTCAGAAATTTGAAAACGATCTTGGTAATTGTCTCTATGGTTAGCTTGTTTACAATGAGAAAACAGATGAGAAATATGAGGATCATGATGTATATAATGAAGACCCTCAAATGCGCTTCGGCAATACAAAGCAATTCACTCAGCACCAGCAGCCACCGCCACAGAACTATTATGAAGCGGGTAACTTACCGCCTATCTCAGAAGAGCCTTATGCAAGCAACAAACATTCTCCTGGAGTAATCTCAATGTTAAACTCATTCTTGAAATTTCACAATTTGTAGAAACAACTTCAAGAGAATGAAGCTCAACAAGGACAAATGCTGGGTAAAATCGAATTTTTAATGTCGGAGGTAGCCAAGCTGATGGATAATCTGGAAAGTCAGGAAACAAAATCTCACAGTCGGCAACCCAGCGGCCATACAAACCCCAGCTCATCCCAGAAAAACCTTCCGATCTACCAATCGCCAAATTCTGGGCCGAAGATAACATCAAACGCTTACAACCATCAGTACTATGAGCAGTTAAGATCTGCTGACATGCGACATGATAATTATCCCGCGAATTCCATACTTCAAAAACGTAAAGTCCCTTGAATTGCTTTAAACAGCATTTTTCCATTCATTTTCTAATCAAAGTTGAATAGCTTTAACTTTGAGTTTTGCTTTAATTCTTTTTTGTGGTTTGTTTTTTTTTTTTGTTTGTTTTATTATTTTCACAAATATATGAAGATTTTTCTCCAACTAAATGAATTTCCCGAGCATATAATGCTAGGCCTGACAACTGTCTCAACCTTCTGAATCTAAAGTAGTATCCTTCATACTCGGTTTATTTGTTCTATTGATTAATTTCATGGCTTTTTAATACATACATAACCACAGAAAATCACGAAAATCTCATTCGAACTAAATGAAAAAATTTTCTATAATCTACAATAAAGGAAACACTATAGACGAATATCTCCAAGAATTTTCTGGTATCTCGCACACAAATATATTAACGAATTGAACGCTATCTTAAACCCTCCGATTTCTTTCAGCATTTCATAAATTTGCAATTGAATTTTGTCTTTTCTGCTCGTTCTCGTTGCCGTAGGATCTTCTTGATAGGCCCTGAAAATCGTATCATACAACGTTTGAGGATCGAGGTCTTGTTCTCTCTCACTCACACTAAACAGGTCTGAATAATTGAGAATCGATTGTCCGACGTTCACAACCTGAGCCAACCTATCATTGTTTTCCCTCAATTTGCTCTTGAGAGGTTCTTCTTTACCATCGTTTCTCACAAAGTTCTGATAGGAGATAAGGAAAATTGGTTTGATTAGCGGCAGTTACCTTGGCGCTGAGGTTTAAATCCAAGAGTTTAAAGGCATTCCTTATGTTGAGAACTTCTTCCTGGAGTTTTTCGACAAAGATAGATTTGAATCGATTATAGAAATGCTCCTTAGCAGCTGTGGAGTGATCAGCGCTCTGCTCTCTGTAATCTAAAATAAGATATTTAAGTCAGAGTGATGATATAAGGTTCTTTATTTACAATCATCGAGTTCTTTTTGCAGGTGTTTAATGAATCCTCTCTCACTGCCGCTCAGGTTGTCTCTCAGCACACTGTAGATGATTCCCGAATCTTCAACAATGGTAGAAAGAGAAGGATTTTTCAGCGATTTGTTCTCTAGGCCAGAGGTATAGTTTTTGGTAATATCCATAATATCTAATAGGGAAAGCGCGAGTTAACAACCCAAAATTATTAAAAATATTACCTTGTAACTCCTCAAGGAAATCCCTCATCACCGTCGAAGTCTTATCCTCGACTCGAGACAAATTCCTTGAAGATTGCTGAAAGGACCCTCTTTCAACGTCTCTACTTGCTAATTTCTTTTCCAGGTGAAGGAGAGTATCTTTTGCGCTCGAAAGGAACTTATCTTCTTTTTCCAAGTGCGTTAGGGTCAATTTCTTTAGGCTTTTGATTGCACTATCTCCATCCCCGTCCCTATCTGACGTCAAAATGCTTTTGATTCTATGGCTAGTGTCGTAGAGTATCTCAGCCAGACTCATCAATCCAGCGTATGAGTTTACTATCGTCTTCTCAAACAGTTTATTCAAATATTCGTTTAATATTTTCTGGCTGTCTACGTCCCTCTTGTGCTCATCTCTCACCTTGAAGTATCTCTCACCAAGTGATTTCAATGGGCCCGACCGCTCTATCATCTCTGCTGCCAACGTATTCAAACTCGCAGAAAGCTCAAGAATGATGCGTGATTTCTTTTCAGACGGCTCTGTTGATTTACGTCGCTCTCTGGTAGGTTCAGGCGATTTGCGCCTATCTCGAATAGTTTCTGGTGATTTGCGCCTGTCTTTGATCGGTGAAGGAGATTTACGTCTATCTTTGATAGGCTCTGGTGACTTACGCCTTTCTCTTGTTCCTAGACGGCTTTCGCTGGTTCCTATACGGCTCTCATTGGTTCCTGGACGGCTTTCGCTGCTTTCTCCTTGTCCATTTCTTCTTTGCCGTTCAAGCAAATCAATGATCAAGTCTCTGCAATATTGTACTTTCTCCATTATTTCCCTTTTGCCTCTCTTGAACATCGAGTCACTTAACTGCCTTGCTAGCCCTCGAGCCTTTTCTCGATCATCTTCAGAAATATTGCATCTTTCTTCGATAACTTCCAGCATTTTGCGGATGTGCTGAACCTCCAGCTGCCATTGGGCCTCGAGTTTGAGCGAGAGATCCTGCAGCATCGATTTAACCATTCCTTGGAGATCCTTCACACTCTGAGTTCGGATTCCAGCTTCTTCGATGTCAGATTCAAAGGACTGTCTTTCTTCATAGAATGCGAAGCTGTTGTCATTGATTTTCGCCATACTTTTTTCAACATACCCCAGCAATGCCTCATAATCTCGAATCTTTTTCTGTAAGGCTTGTCGGGTGGTCAGGCTGCTTGTGGTTATACTCTCAATTAACCGAAGAATCTCTGGATCGTCTACTCCTTCTCGCTGGATGTCTGCTTGCTGGCGGCTTCGGTCAGGCTCTCTAAATGAAAAAACATCTGATCCTTTCGACTCCAGCTCAGATTCGAGACGCATCAGCGCGCGTTTGATTCCGCTGAGGTTCTTGGCATAAGAGCTTCTATCCATCTCAGTGTTTCGAAGGTCGTCGAATTCAAGCTTTGCTCGTGACCTCTCGCGAGAATCATACCTATCAGGGCTTTTATCTATCGCGCCTAATATGTTTTTATTGGTCCTCGCTTCCATTTTACAACGAGTGAGCTCTTCTTTCAAATGGTCTTTTTCGGCGGTCAAATGGAAGAGCTGCTGCTCGAGCGCCTTAATTGCTTTCGATTTTGTTTCAACAACCTGTGTCTCTTGCTCGAGGACATCTCGGATTTCTTTCCTGAGCTCAAAGTTGTCATTTGTGAGGATACTATTTTCTTTCTCTAAATTATCAATTCGAGCCTCATACGACTTTATTTTCTTCTGAGCAGTCTCATAGTCAACAAGTGCTTGCTCCATCAAGCTGACTACCCGAGTCTTCTCGTCTTTGAGCTCGTTATTCCGGTGCTCGAGTTCTTGCTCTCTTTGTGAATACTGCCGGCTTTCTTCCTCGATTCTAACAATTCTTTCCTTTAAATGCATGATTTCATCCTTCAGAGCATGGCTAGTTTCCTCGTGTTTCTCTTCGAGGTCTTGAACCAGTTTCTCTAACGTCTTTATCGTTTCTCCTCGCGAATCTGCTAACTGCTCCATTTTATCAAGCTCTCTCTTCCAGTTGTCCCCTTGCTGATTCAGATCCTCGATCTTGTTATAATAGCTCTCTGAAATCTCGGTCAATCGTTCAATTTCTCCCTTTAGAACCTCATTTTCGACGTCTAGCTGTTTTACTCGGTCATTCGCGTCATCAAGGTTCCTCGACATCTCTTTCACATTCTCTTCAAACAATTGAATCTGCTCGTATATCTCTCTCTTCTCATTCTCGTTTGCCTTGCGCTCTTCTTCTAGTTCCTTGATTTGATTTTCATAACTCACGATTCCCTCTAAAAGTTTCTCGCGTTCTTCTTCAAATTCCCTCCTTTGCTTATGGAATTCTTGCTCGATGTTTTGAAGCACTTTGATTCTCTGTGACATCGCCTCGATGCCGATTGGGAAAGGCACTTCGTCCATGGCCAAGCTATCTTCGTTAGTCATAGGCTCTCTTTCATTGAAATTGAAGCCAAGCATGTCCTCCAAATGCATGAAGTTGTCTCTTAGTTGAACGTAGTTGCTGAAGAGATCCTCGTGTTTGAATTGAAGATCCTCATATCTCCTCGACAGGTCTTCTTGGTCCCCTTTCAATGCTTCATGCTGGCTGTGCAGGGTAGTCAGATTCATCTGTAGCGTCTCGATTTTTTGCAAATCGTTGTTCATCGCCTCGAAAGCATGAGTTTCGGTCTTAGACATCAAGTTTTGAATGGTATTGTCTTTTTCTCGGAGTTCCATCTTTAAATACTCGACCGCTGACTCGTATTCTTTCTCAAGGAGTTCTTTAACTTTCTTTTCAGCCTCTTTCTGCTCAGCATAGATCCTCACGGCCGCTTGACAATCAGCAACCAGCTACAAAGACGCGTTGAAGTGACAAGGCTTTTTTTATATATAATTTACCACAGTCATTATGCGAGCTTTCTGCGCGTATTCGAAAAGTCGCTGTTCCATTTCTTCATTTCTCATAATCCATCGCTCGACTTCAGGACGTAGTGCGACCTCGCGCTCGAAAACGGTTTTTACGAGTTTATTTACATGCTTGGCTTCCTAGAATAATAATCTTTTGTATTCAGTCCTTCGAGACAAAACTCATACTTTATTAAGATAGTTATCAATCCCTTCAATCAACCTGTTCGTCTGGTCGATAGATTCAAACATTTGGATTCGTAATGCTTCATTATTCAACGCTTCAGCGCTGCCAGGAGCAATAACCCTTTTTATTAACCAGCTAAGATTGAGATTGGGTAGACGAATTTACTTTTCTCCAGCATCATCAATGAGAGTAGTATCCTGCTCGACTGTGTCTTTTTCTCTTTTCGCAGGAGAAGTCCTTTGAGGATACTTCTTCTTCGTGCTCTGGTTCTTTTTCGAGAGCATTTTGCTTATTCCTGTCATTTTTTGAGTGTTTGTGGTTCTAGGATCTTTTGATGTGAAGCTCCTGTTTTCTCTGAAGGGACTGCGCTCGACGTAACTAGTATCTCTCTGGGGGTAAGCGTCCAAATTCTCTTTATCTTGCTGGAGCATTTTGACCGTGCTAAGGTTCGAAAGCTTCGTGTTTTGGTAGAACCGAAGCTGGTTTTCTGCTTCTTTCTTCACAATCTCCAGCTCTTGTTTATAGTCCTTCTCTTTAGTAACGATCTCGATCGCGAGCTCTCTGTTATCACCAAGCAACTGAGAAAAAAAGGTCAAAACCAAGTTCCATTGATATCTCATTACCTTTTGAATTGATTCTTCTAATTCTGCAATTTTCTCAATAGCTCTGCAGTAAGCTATATCTTTTTCTCTGTATTGCTCTTTAAGCTGGGTATTCTCAGCAGTAACCTCATCAAGTCTTATCTCAAGTTTTTTATTTTCATTTTGAAGCTCCCTCAGACTCGCTAGTAACTCACGCTCCTTCAATTCAAACTCATTCGCACGATTTTCCAGCTCTTGCTTAAATTTTTCGGTCTTTTGCTTCGCCCTCGTCTCTGACTTCATGAGAATATCGACATTTTGCAGACTTCTTTGCAATTCAGCGAGCTCTCGTTCTTTTTCTTTCTTTTCTCTATTTAATCGACTGTTCTCACCTTCCAAGCCTTCGATGTCGTTCTTTGCTTTCTCAAGCTAAGGCAAAAAGCACTCTTAATGAAATAATTGCAACAAGATGTGTCACCTCCAGCCTCAAAGTATCAATAACCTTTGCGGCTTTGCTTATAGTTGCATCTTTTTCTCCGATATCTGCATTAAGTTCCTCGCAGATGTCTCGGAGCTCTTTCTAATGTAATAGAATCTGTAATGAGCTACTTGTTACAAGGAACATACCATTTCTTCCTCCTTTTTCTCGAATTTTCTGATAAGGTTGTTGTTGATGCTTTCAATCTGCTCGAACTCTCGAAGGAGTTCGTTATACCTTTCTTCATACGAACTCATATCTGGAATTATGATGGATCCAGTATTAATTTTGAATTTTAAGTTAACAGAATAGTTTTTTGAAAATTTAAATCTGGGCTGATTATTCAAAAAATTTTTGAAACAGATTTGATTTTCGAAAAAGCTATACAACAATTCCTTGATTTTAGGAGAGTTGTCCAGAGTCTGAGTTCGAGTTAAGAATCAATCTCTTTAATCACCTAGGTTGAGCCCCGAGCAATAAAAAATTGCTCGAATTCGGTCCTTAGAAGGAGAAAATAAATAATGATTGCAATTGCGTCAGCAAATCACTTGGCTCTCTGCGCAGCGGAAATGGAATAGAGGTGGTCCTACTCTCAACAATAATTTTTGGCAAGCCACCATGACAACATAGAACCTCGATTATCTTTTCAAAATTCGCTAGGTTTAGAGTCTTTAAGAAGAGTGGTATTATGTTACACTTTATATCTCTCTCAAAGCAAAAACTTTCACACCGCTTACTTTAAAACATATATGATTCATGATTACAGATTTGTATCAATCAAGAACGAAAAGTGAAGTATATTTCCAAACTAACCTAACTCGGTAAGCCTAGATGCAGTCATTCTCGTAGGCAGCGTATCCTCTCCGGAATACTATGAGTGCAAATTTTCTGTGGTGAGGTTGGGGGTTCCGATAGTGGACACCATCGAGAGCATCATGTACAGCTTTAGCACCAATACGGTGTGTATTTTTCTCTCTAATCGATTGAATATCTTATCAAAAATTTTGGATGACTCATTTATTATTTTATCAATAGAGTTCATTATTCTCAAAAAAATTCGTCAATTGTTTATATTTCAGAAGTAAATTTGCTTCTGAGTTTCTGATCGTTACATTATGTGAATGAGAGGTATGCTGAGTGTCTACTTGAACCCCTCCTTTTGATAACAAAGCCTACAAACTCAACTGACTCTCAAACAACTGAATTTTTAAGAATTTGTTCACTTTTATCCAGGACCACACCTTCTAATATTATATACTATGCAGGAACTTCTATCCTGTTGAGTTTTGAGAGTTATCAACAGGATAGAGGAGGTAAGAACAACCAATAACTTAATCAGAATTCTCACATAGCACAGCTGAGGTTAAGCAATAGCACCCCAAATAATTCCAACATCTAGAGGAAAATATGACAATTAACAAATTTCCTAGTTCTAGATCTTTCATTCTTTATTTCATAAACAAAACTCTCCTTCCTACCAGTCTATCAAGTAATCCGTCAATTTTCTCCTTTACTCAGAGAATTCAACGATTTAATAAGGACTTTCAATTTCCTTTAACAGTGGAAAAATTAAGTTATTAACCAGCCGATTAGTGTTAGATTACTTGGAAAGAGCAAGGTCTGACTCTAGGGCGATTAAGTCGACTGTAATTTCTTGTGTTTTCCTTTCTATGAAAACACCAAGATGATCGTTTAACATTTGGAGATACTTTATTTGATCCTGAATTTATCTTAATAATGGGAATACAATATTAATTAATTTTACGTTTTGCATTTCATTTTTAATTTTCTTAGAAGGCGTCGATGCCTCTAAATCAGTTCCTAAACCATTCGTTTGTACAGCAGGTGACCGATTAGGACGCATTCCAGTTGATAAATCGACAGCTGGAGGTCGTTGGTATCGATTGTACTTATAATGTTCAAATCTGTATTCGGATGATTCGTCACTTTTTCCAAAGATCTGTGTGAATTGGCAGTCCTCGAGCTAAGAAGTAAATAAAATCGGCATTTAGCTCATACTAGAAGAAAAGAGATCAGATTTACCTTTTGAAGAAAGCGGAGAAAAGTTGGGCAACCTTCGAATAGAGGAAGAATATCTGAGATAAAGCGATTACAATCTCTAATCAAGATCAATTTCCCGTCTCGGCTCCAACAGCAAATTTTATCATCGATGTCACGTGCCTAGATGTCACTCAAAGGACGATCATCACGAAGCTTACCTCAAGTATATTGTAAAGAGCCTTTAAGAACTGCTCGTTGAAGAGCGTAGAGGAGATTGCTCGGCTCTTTGCGAGCTTTTCTTTCAGGCTAGGCGTGTCTGTGGAAATCATAAGAAATTACTTCAAAAATTCCAAATAGATCAGAGATTATAATATTTATTGAGCTCTGAATTCGAACACGACCCTGATGGGTGTTCACTATTATTCTCATTTATTCTCGACCTTAGATTTGATTAACTTGATACGATTTTCATATAAATTCTCGAATATTAGAAAGTTATTGAAATTTTTCTGTTGACTTTTGATTCGATAAGGCAATCGCAATCATAACCGAAAATGAAAAAATGAACTCCTTCCAACACTGTCAATGTGAATGCTTCGAGCTCGCAAGAGTGGCCTTCATGATGGATTTATCATCTGAATTAATATATGAGATTTTCAGCATTCATTTCAGGATTGAGAAATTATTAAATTGTTTTGGTGCTCAAACTTGATCGGGAAGTTTCTCAAATTAAACCACCGTGTTCCAAAATAGAAATTTACGTCCAAATATTATTGAGTTTCTAAGCACCCAAACCACCTACTTCCAGAGAGTGAGGGAGCATGGTTACTCAAAGAGGCTCTTTAGCCTACCTCGCATAGCTAACTTATAACCTCCTGTAGATGGCTGAAGTTTGATGATAAATTCTATGATCATAAAATTCTAATAAAAACGAGAACTATCGAATCCTGAGGAATCCAGAGTGGTGAAAGATACGACTATTGTATTTTCCTGCAGCAGGTGAAGTATCAGCCTACTTTAAGCATATTCTCAATTAGAATAATAATACCACGAAACAAACTAATACGAATTCTACCTCCGAATGTTGCCATAAAAACTACCGGGTAGTTGAGGTAGTGTGACTTCAGCTGAGTTGCTAATATTTTTCTCATTTCGAAAGAAAATTCCATGATAGATTTCGACTTGAAAAGAATGGCGAAAATAAGTCGAAACTTTATTTTCCCGCCTGAGATTCGAATCTTTGAGTTTTAAACTCCTTTTACTTTATCCTTAGCAACATTTGCGGGAAGTCAAACACAATTTACTCTTAAAGAATTTCAACCATTACAATTACAGGATGATTAAGCCTGTCTTCTTCAGCTTTGAATTTTGGAATAAGCAACGAATTTTCTACGTTTTGAAGATTTTTGCTCTTTTATTCGGGAGCATATGCAATGCAGTTGCTATTTCAGTTTTTTTTGCTAGTGCATGTGTATCAATAGTAGGAAACAAGCAATCAGCATTGCTTGTGCATAATTTGTTCTAATTCCAATTTATTTGATCTCTTCGGTCGATTTAACCAAGTACCCATTTATAGAACTTCAAAGAGGAAAATTCATTTCTGGAATATTCGTTCTTACTGTTCTCAAAGAAATAAATATCCCAAGAAATGAGGAAACTTCTAATTCCTGTGACATTGAAACTGTTGCTGTGAACGAAGACTGAAATTCTTTGGATTATTATTTCATTGTGATTCTTCAATAATAAGTGACGTCTGTAGAAAATGGGTGCTTTCTCAATATAAAAGAAAATGAAACTCAACCTCTGGCTTGTCCAACTCAGTCTGATTCCATTAATTTCTCATATAATCCGAGACAAGACTGCCGATGTCAATTCAGCCAAATAGCGATGAAATCAATAAATTTATCCATATTTGCAACAAACAGACTTCTACCATCAACAGTTATTTATTCATCTCAGCAGTCGATATCAACAGTCAATTTATTTATTTTGCGACAAAATATAAACGAAAAAGTTTTTTTAGATATTTGGAAAATGTCCTTCAGCAACCTCAATTAAATTAGTGAAATGCTTCCTGTTGCACTTGCGTTGTAGGCATGACTGAACCGGACGCCGTAGCAGCCAGTGAATCCAGGTTGAACGTCTTCACAAACGCGTTGCCGGCACACGCCAACCTTTTATTTCGAAGCAGACCCATCTTTCGCCACTGTTAACTATTTATAAGAGATCCCACCTATCCACCTGCAGGACAACTTGAAAAAGGGTTATGCTTTAGTTTCAACTATTTTCATTTTTGACAAGTTTGTGTGCAACGATGATGTAGCAAGAGAACCTTTTCATTCTCCATAAAAGAGCAAAGCAGATCATATAATAAAAATGAAGATCTTAAAGAAAATGAAATTTTATTCTCTATATGAAGAGAAAGACCATGAGTTGGTTCGATATTCATTGTGTATACAAAAAAAAAATTTTAAAAAATCAAATATATTTTCTAGTTCGGTAGGTTCTCTATAACAAACTAGGTTGTCTATTCTTTGTCTTTGTCATTTTGATTGGGCAGAGATAACATGAACTGAAAACTTAGAACTTGTAAGCTTCCACGAGTAATACGCTGTAGTTAGCCCGGAATAATACTATTCTGAGAAAATTTTGTTTTGCAGTTTCCGCCAAGAAACGAAAAAATGCTTTGAAAGCACATTTAGTAGATTGAGACACAAACTTTGATGCATTACAAAGGCATTCCTATAAAAATTGAGTATATTGGAAATATGAGTTAGCTCATTGTTACAATAATAAATATCTAAATTGAAATAATTCCATTTTCGAAGGAATTTAGTCTAGGAGTAAATGAAACTACTCTGTCTCGTGCTGTCACTTTTGAATTGCCAAACTTGCTTATAGGAGAAGCCAATGAAAGTACTCGCTTCAATGAAAAAGCATATTAACCGAAAACTCATTTTCCTATGCAAAGTTATAATTGTAACTGATCTAAATTTCGGCTCTGAAGTCTATCATTCCCTTAGATCGATCGTTGTAAAACAGAAAATTGTTAAAGTTGATCATATGAGTTTTCCGCTCGAAGAGGACAAAATTTTCATACGCTGACTCTTCGACTCTCATGTTTGAAATTTTCTTGGAATTTGGTTGCGTTAGTTTACAGTTTCTTCATTAAGAGCTGTAGACCCTTGATTCAGTTAGATGATTAAATATTCGCCAAGCTCATCTCGACTCACTGTATAATTTGGCAATGGAAGCGAGGTTGAGAAAGAGTTCCTTCATCAAAGAATTAGCCTTACTTAATGCAATGTATGCGAAATTTGAAGACACATCAAAGATGAATAACTGAATTAAATTAAACTTCACATTTATTGATATTGGAAGTATATCATACAGGACAACATATGCTGCTCTGAAATAAAACTTTGTGTCACCTGATGATGAATTGAGGATTTGTAGGTACAATTTTGGATGGAGTTTAGTGTGCGTATATTAGAAATAAGATATCATCTGAATTACTGCCAATTACATCAATAATAACACGAAATATATACTTTCATTGAAATACCAAAAAAAATTTATCATTGCTTGATAACACTTCTTCTCAAGATGCGAGGTTCAGATTCCATAAAGTGAGAATGGCACTATACAGACAACCTTGCTGAATTGTTGGGGCAAAACAAGGTTTGTTATCATCTAAATCATTATCGACCTAAAGGGTAAGAAGCCACCTCTTCTTCTCGTTTAGTTTCCGACTGTTCGTCGTCGTCCTCTTTGTTCTCCACAGCCTTTGAAACAATAATTCCTGTGTTAGGGCCTTTTAAAGCCGATATTTCCAGATTTTCCCAGAGATCTTCGTCTTGATATAGATGGGACGTTGGGCTGAGCATATTGTCAGATGCAGCGCGTGAACTTGCTAGCGTATCAAGAAGCTCCTGATCGAGAGGTTCAACATTAGTTAAAATCTCCCCATCGAAAAGTTCAAAATCATCCGAGGGCCTCTCGTTGACAGGCTCAACATCATCAAAAAGCGATAAATTGGACCTCATCATAATTTTCAAATTTTTCCAGTTGGTGTTTTTCTACTCGAGCGTGGTCAATAATTATAGAAATGATACAAAACCTTATCTTGCACCATTATTCCAGCAAGCTTGGCTTAAGAGTGACATTCACTCTTTGTTGAAACTTGAGCATGCATCTGATAAGAATTGTTACGAAGAATATATAGACTTTGCTTTATATTTAATGTAAGTACGGATTTAGTGGTTAATACTGGTTATACCTAGGACTAATTCAGAATAGCTTGTTACTAACATAACATACATCTATTGGTCTTTATCCTTAAAACTCACTAGTTGTGTCTAGAACTTCTCTATTCATTGTCAGATGTAAAATAGTCTTCTTTCAGAACGCCAGTCTGTTATTCTATATAGTTTATACGTCCATTATCAATAAACTTGAAGTTTGAATTGATTTAATTTAGTTCTCTACCTATCACATGTTTTCCCCGTAAGTGCTCTTTAGTTTCATACGCCTGTTGGCAAATTCGAAGTTATCGAAGCGCTCTGTTCATGTTCTCCTGATAGAAGACATTTCCCATTAAATTGCGTTCAGATGAAATTTAGATGAAAAATGAATCACTAGATCACTATTATTTTTCGCTCGGGGAGTACTGGAAATCAAAAACCATTCGAGCCTATTTGAATTAGAATCCATACTTTATTTCTCCAATTTTCGCATAATCTCTCCAATAAAATATTATAAATTTCTCCTGGAATCTTGAGCAACTTAACAACAAATTGATTAATTCAGTAAACGAATGTGTGGAAGATCTTATGGGTAAATTAAATTGAAACTTTGTTCACTATTTGACTGTCTTTTTTCTGTTAGTCATCGGACTTTACTGAAGCTGCACGTGGAGGATAAACATTCTGGATTCTATAATTTCAGGCCTACTTTTCAGGTTATCTTTAATTAGAATTGCGACACAATATTGATTGTACTTATGTTGATATCTACATGTACATAAAATTATCAATGATCATTCAATTAAGACTTGTTTTAGGTAAGTGTAATCTGCCAATAGCTTCAGAATATGTTTCAGAAAGTGAAAAATAGATATAAGCGTCAAGATTTCCTCAAGATCTAGATACCATTCACAGGAAGCTTTGAATCCTCAGTCTTCAGGAAGTACTCACAATGAGAAGTAAGTTAAATAATATCAATTATGGATCTACATTTTGAACTTGGTATTATTATTCCAATTCTCGTTTAACAAAAAATGTAATTAAATGAAATCAAATGTATTCTTCCATTTTTGACAAAGAAACTGATGGAAATGCTCATAATATTATTCATCTGTCTCTATTAAATGCAAATTTGCAACCATAAACTTTAGACTTTTTTTATTCGAAATCGAAATTGATGATTTTTATCGACTAGTCGTTCCTCTTAAACTTTAGAGTTCACGTGCCGCTTTTCGTTGGACTTGGATTTCAAGCGTGATTTTCCTCATCAAGTTAAGGCTATAACATTAATATGAAGCAGAAATAATAAGAATATGATAGATACTCTGGCAGAAATCGGTTTCTCATTGGTCATTTGGGCACTGAGCTCGGGAGGTTGAATCGACTAGCACATTGAGACCTTTGGTTCACGAAGGATTGCCTTGCGTGAAAACCCAGAAGCTGTACTCTGCGGGTTCATAAAATCATTTGGTCTTTGGAGTTCGAGACATAGTCTAGGTAGGTTCGCATGTACTGAATCACGCAATCGTGGTATCTCGGCCTCAGGGCGCCCTATGGAAGGAAAGATCATCCGTGATTAGGGTTCTTGAATCATATATCAAGCAGCTGAATAATGAGGAAACTTTATTTGCACTGCTATCAACGCCTGTAGTTATACCAACCTATTCACCTAATTGAGTCCCAAGTTTCTGCAGCGAAAATTTCAAGAAAATTAAGCAGCATCGAGTATAAGTAAACCTCTAGTCTTCTGTGCCATGTGAGGTTGCAGCAGCATTGAATAGAGTAATTCTGGAAAGAAAATTACTGTCTTCATTAGAATAAACTCCCTCTCTTGGGTGTCATATTCTCTCAATTTCTGAATGAAAGAGTTTCAATACAGCCACGTTATTTGTTAGAGGATTTCATATCTGTTATTTTGTTATCAGTTCCAAAAAATAACTGTCAGTGCTTGGGTAAAAAAGATAGTCTGGGGCTTCTTATCATCGCTTGAGAGCTTTTTTGAAGTTACCAATAAATATTGTATCCACCAATTTTCAAGAAGGTTTTTAAATCCTTTCTTTCAGAAAAAAGTCTATATAAGAGTGGAAGAAATATCAGGTGAGAAGTCCCACTTGAGACGGCAGGAATCACTTACATAATGTTATTCCTTATTTAGGTCGAGTTGCTCTTCATCGGAATAGAAGCCAGAGTATTTGTTCTTAAAAATTCCAAGCAATAATTTGAAGAATTAGAAAGTAAAAGATTCAATGAATTCGAATTTTCAAGGAACGTTTTTGATTTGGATTTCCACCAAAAAGACTCGATTGAGAATGAGTAATATTAATATATTTTCTAATCGCTCTCTCAGATTCTAATTAAAAAAAAAAAACTAAGAAAAATGTACCTCCTTACTATTACTCAAGTGGAAGAGATGAGCTCTAATCAGCACTGTTTTTCTCGATAAATTAAGGTTAATGAGGCCTGAAGAAAATTAAAAACCCATTGTGAAAATCCATAATCCAGCAGAGTCTTGAATCTCTGAATGTAATTAATTCAATTGTCGCTCTGGAATTTTGAAAATAAAGTCACAAATTAGGCTTTTCCGAATGTGAGGAGCTTTCTTATTCAATACGATTAATATATATTAATGAATAGCTCAATCGTTAATATGACTTTGGTTAGTTCAATTCGATATGCTCTTTCTATAAGAGGCTCATCTTCTGAAATACTTGACTTTTCTAAGGAGTACATTGAAAACAGTCAAATAATAAGATTCAGCAAAACTCATAATTCTTCTCTCACAACCACCACACTTCATCAGAATATCTATTAAACAGACTATCACGAAATTAGTTGCTCGATGACTCAACTTTTAGTACATGGATATTAAGAAACGACACTGGATTCTAACTAATCTGCAAAACTTTAAGTTTGAGATACCAGTGCTTCTCTTGAGAGCCTGCTGAAAGTTTGTTTCAAACTTATGCCATGGAAACAGAATCTTCTCGCTTTCGAACTAAAAATTATCAATTGTATCCTCAAAATATCGCTCTCATTGGTATCTCTTGTGAGCAAGCATTAATTCGTTGGAATAGATTCAAATAAATCCAGGTATCCTCAAATAAAAAATTCAAAGTTCCGGATTATTCTTCAAGATTTTTGAATAACTTTAATATAGCTAAAAAATTATTTTGACCTCAAATTAATATGTATTGCTGTATTTTCGGTTTGATATTGTGGGTTCTAAGGGCCTGGATCTTATTCCAGGTAAAAGCTGCCAATTTTTTCAGGACTGCTAACAATGAAACATTAGGACATCTCAAGGCCCTTTATGGAAATAAATATCGCAGCAATTAGTATCTTCAGTTTCCTTGCATCAAAAGGTTTAGTTCAAGGAAAATAAATGCTGTAATCAGAAGATATATCCCAGAAAATCTTGACTGCAGTGACGAGTTATACAAATTTTTTTCCTAAAGAGAATTAATTCAAAGCAGCTTAGAATGAATGAACTTTTAGATAATCAAAAACCTAAATCTTCCACAAAATCTTGGCATTCTCCTCATCAGGAGTTGACTCCCGGCTCAGAGGATACGGGCCCAACGCCTTTGCGTGTACTAAACCTTAACTCCACCAACAATTTGCTTTTGACTTCATTTCTCAGAGGATGAGGATCGGTTGTCGCTTGGACTTTGAAGCAAACTGCTAAGAGGGCAGCGCGGGATGGATTTAGATCCTAGGGTATGAAAAAAATCTCCGGCATCCCTTCCTATACCCACCAAAATACTGGACTTCCTCTCTAATCTGTCCTAAGCAAATAAGAGTGTAGTATCGAGAGCTCGAGCAGCAAAGATAAGCATAAAGTTTCACATTGATTTGACTAGAGAGTTTCAAATGAACTACTACTGTACATTTTCTAAGGATGATGAAGTTCCCTTTCCCTTTCATTAGAAGTTAATTTATCAGAGATCCATTTCAAGACCGTCTTCAAAAGCAATTCAGAATCGGGTCTCGTGCGATGCCTAAGATATCGAGCGAGATAGAATATACACAGACACTCTCCTAACAAAGAAACAATTAGCAGAGAAATGTTTTTTCGGTCTTTCTCATTCAAATTAAAAAAATGCCAGTGTCAAATTCAAGCAAATTGCTCTTTTAAAAATTTAAATTAACGCGTTGGCTGAGTATAATAGTTAAACAAGGCAGACTTTAAATAGTGCTTTATGTTCTATCTTTCTTACTGAAATATTTGCAGAATTAAGTTTTTGAATCCGGCATTGTTTACAAATTTTAGCTCAAGTCTCAATGAGACTAGGCTTATGAAACTTTTTGTTGAGGCGAAATTGGATAAAACTCAATCGAAGCCGATTGGTTTGCTTGGTTTGAAATTCTTAAAAAGAAAAAAAAAAGAGGATTCCCATCTCGGGGTCTTGAAATAAAGCATCCCTGAGGGCAAATTTTACAACATGAAAAGGAGTTAATCAAGCCAAGATGATAAATTCATTTTCTCTCGACTTATTAATCAGATTGTATCCAATTTCCGTTCGAATATCATTTTCTTTTCTAACAAACCAATTGATTAAGTATCCTCGTTAAATCAGTATCAATCGTAAACTAACCAAAGCAGCGACCTAATCAGTCATTTGGCGAGCTTCCTGTTCGATATACATTGTTTGGAAGAAATAGGAACTCTAGAATGATGAAATTAGTTCAATTTTTATTAGACATTCTGCGAATAAATCGTAAAATTCTTCGGTAAAAAAAATTAAATTAACGTCGAGACTGGCAATGCCGAGCAAAAATATTAAACCAAGGCCAGTGTCGCTCCGAGAGTGAAACAGCTCTTATGCTCGCTGGTGTCGGCTGCTCTAAGATTTTCCAAGACATCAGAAAATTAGGAAAAATTGTTACATAATATTCGTATCTGAAATTTAGAATTCTTTGGGGCAATGCCCAAGTTCGTCATGAGAGAAAATTCAAATGATTAGAGGCAGCACATGACTAGCAGAGGCATTCAAAATTAGCATTTGAAGGCCGCGCAGGCTCATTAGATTATATTCTAAATTCCATACGATTTATAACGACTCGAACAGATAAAGTTCCGTCAGCGAAAGTTTATCAAAAATAGAGGCCTTTAAAAGCAATAATTTTGATTAAAATCAATAAATAGTAAAAGATTTTACAAACCATGAAATCTTAATTAATTCAATGAGATGAAGAATTTAGCATCTATTTGCTCATTAAATTAATTGAGAACTTTAGATGCAATGTTTTATAACCTCACTTGAGTCCCAGTAAATTAAAAAAAATTAATAAACAATAAAAATCCCAAAACTAAATGTATCAATACAACACCTCTCCCTTCGGTCTTAGCAGCCCTTATCCTCTTGACAATTTACTGCAAGCCCAGCTTCTCCAACTGAAATTGAAGCCAACCTTCATCGAACCCGCTAGTATTCATCAACTTGGCGGATTTGAGAGTTATTACGGGCCGAGAGTAAACTTATTATCTCGCCTGCAAACGGATGGTCTGGGCTTGGCACTCTTGGGAGCCAAGCAAATAAGCCTTCCAATGCAGCCTGTAGTCAGAGAGAGCTATCTCTGGCCTCAAGGACCGACTCCTAACCCTGCTGTATATGTAAAATATTAAAGTTACCTCAATTAATACTCTAACCTTAAATAGTTCAACGAAGCGATTATGAAAAGAAAGGAACTTCTACATTTTCCAACCATTAGCGAGCTCAAGCAGGAGAGCGGCTCCACCGGAACTGTTGATGAAGCGAAGCCGACTGCCAGTGAAGGAACTGAAGTAGAAAAAAAGACCCCGAAGTGTTCCAACAGCAAAAAGATTAGAAGATCAGCCTCCAAGATAACCAGAAGTTTCAAATGTCCTTTCCAAGGTTGCCCCAAGGCATATGGGTAAAAACTCCTCGTTATTAAAAAAGCTAACTGATTATTTTGAAGGCACTGCAACTCGCTCAAGACCCATTATAAGCTTAAACATGAATGGGTGATACAAGCAATGAATAAAAAAGCGATCAAAGCCATCTAGAAGCCACTTTTAATAAATTTATGAGAAATAGGGGTGCAGAACCTCTTGTCAATTTTCTGAAAATCATCGCTGCGATTACTTTTTTTCATGGACATTCGATGTCCTTCTTTTATTAATAGTATATAAGTTTTTAAGAGTTTCATTAAGTATTCATTAAGAGAGTATTTTCTTTTATTCATTATTTTTATGTTGTATTTGGCTCGTAAAGAATTAAACTACTTGCGAGCGGATTTCCTTTGAAAAAAAAACATTATCACGTATTCTGAAGTATCGCTCAAAGCACTCAAGAAGAGCAATTTAAGGTAGTTAGCTAAGATGCCGTGCTTTATTTGCCGATGTTTTCAGTGCTATTCCATAGTATAAGATCTTTGAAAACAAATTATACTTGTCAGCTGCTAATGCCTTTTCATTATCCATGAAGACTCGTTCAGACGATGCTGATCAGGAGAGGAGAACTGCATTCCGTTTTGCTGTGGTATAGCCTCGAGAGATACTCTTGATTCTGAAAGTACAATTTTGCTTTCTTGATTATTCCAAGAAGCATATTGTGAAACTGCTTTATAAATGAGTTTTATTTTTTTCAATTTTTCTTTTTTTTGAGAAAGATATTTTGTAGATTGTTCGCTATTCCACGCCCCAACTCTCGAAAACTGGTCTTGAATGCAGCTAAGCCGAGAAGTGAGAACAATTGTTGCTATTGGTGGGTGAAAAAATGAATTTCCTTACAAGTAGAGAACATTGCGTAAAAATTAGAGCTTTTAGGATATAGCTGCTTTGTGGTTCCCAGGCTCGCAGTGTAGACAAGCTCGATGTGGCTGTAGCGTTTTTGATAAATATTAAGATAATGAGAAATTTTTTGATTTGTTATGAGAACGCCAGTAATCAAACAAGAAATTGCATATTTATTCAATAATTAGTGTCATTGCCCTATATCCCTAATGTCTTTACGTATTCTTGAAAATCTATTTACGAACTTCCGGGAGACTGTCATTCAGCGTCTTTCATTTCAATCGAAAGGTCTTGACTGTGTATTGCTGAGCTCATTTTGAAGAGTAGAGCGATCTTTTCTGAAATTTTGAGAGCTCAAAATTGCTATTTCAGGATCGATCACTTATTAATTTTCCGAGAGGAAAATTTAATCTCTATATTGGTGCCTCTGCTTAATTTTTCTAAAGAAATTAACAACTGTGCTACTCTTGCTTCTTCACGATTGTAACAGGACTGGTACGCAGCTCACGAATCTGAATCCCCTATATCTCCATGATTAAAATCCATATGTAGCTGAAAAGTGACCGTCGTATTCTTGACCAATTTGTGCCTCAAATGGTTTGAAAGGGAGAATAGCTCCTAGATTTTCCATATAATGTAATGTGATATAATGCTTTCTTGCTAAGAGAAGCTTAAAGAAGTGATAAATATTCGAAAAAGAGTCAAAGACCTTTACTACTTTTAAAATGTCTGAGGCTATAAAATTTTAACATCATTGCTGAAATCTTGAGATTCAAGGCCAGCAGAAAATGTTTGTATTAGTTCAAATCTTCTTTTCTTCTCCTATAAGTTTGAATCGTTGATTCACATGTTTTACAAGAATGCCTGATCGATTGCAGAAAATTCTAACGAGAAAACGTTAATTTCTGGATAAATTATCTTTGAAAATTTCAGAATACTGGACACTGAAAATTAATTAGAAACAAAAATAATCTAACCACAGAACCAGCCATAACAAAGACATTTGTTTCTTGCAATTTTGTAGCTCCTGAAAGCCCCCTCTAATGCTCCAAAAATAATTTCCTTCATGTCCAAAATGCCAAGGGCTTCCTTTCCTATAACGAACCCACATTAGTATCCATAAAGTGGAAGGGATTCGAATCGAACATTGTGGCTCTACTGTATTTTCGAGTCTTGCATGCAAGCGTGAAACAGACCCATTCATTGCGATTTCTTAGAAAATAACCGAGCAATTTTGCTCAGAGCTCTAAAGGTTAAGATTTCAGAATCTATTCGATCCGACAAAAACTGTGATTGAGGACTTTGTTGTAGATCAAATAAGTATGAATTATTTCATCCGTTCTCGTTCTCTAGGAGAATTTCGATTGTGAGAATTCATGACATTGAAAGAATATCCTAGTCAACAGACCTCTTAAAGGGTTCCAGGGCTTTTCAGTGGGGTACTTGCTCGAGCTCATTGAAATTACTAACAAGTCTGCAAAATAGTTTTCCTTATTGAAAACTCATTAGAAAGTTCTGATACGGGTGGAATAAGATATGCCTGAGCTTATCGTCTCAGGCGGCGATATTCAAGACACCATTGCAAAATAATCGATTTATAAGAAAATAGAGTAAAATTTCCTTCTTTCAGATTTTGAAAACATCATCCATACTCTCTGTCGAATTAATTTCAGTCTTGAAAATGGAAAATTTAATTAAATAGAAATATACCATTTCAAACAGAAATCAAAGAATTTCCTTACACTGCGCCATCGTTGAGCACTCTTATAATAATCTTCCGTATCCCCATATTTTTCAAGTGAGTTAAACAATCATTCAATCTATCACTTTTTTAACATTCGAGGATTCTGATCTCATCTCATCATCAAATTCCAGGAGTTGTTAGCTTTGAAATTCACATTACACAAAAACTACTTTCACGAAAATTAATTCGATTTAACGAACAATGAAAAAGTGCTTGACAACCATCAATATCCTTCTCTTCGCTAGTCTAACGATTCTAGCTGCCAGAATGAATCCCATGTATGCTACTCTGGACACTAACTTCACCCTCCCAAGAGATTACATATCTCCAGACATCGCCAGAAACTGGACAGGTCAATATTGGAACTACAGAAACCAAACCATCGATTACGTTAATATCAAGGACACGAATTACACCATCGCAACTCCTTCAGGACCAGGAGTATATAATGCCAACATTTCCATCAAGTATGATGCTTATGGAAACGCTTCTTACTATAATTCAACCAAAGTTTTGCTTCGCAACCAAAGCGCCAGCTGTTTTATTACTCCCACATCTATCTATGTCTTCAATGTGACTTGGAACGGCTTGGATCACAACGACGTTACTGAATTGTTACGAGTTTACTGTAAATATAGAGCCCAACCGGAAATCGAGAAAGCAATTAGATTTATTAATTCTGGGAACTCGACCGCGATTTCAAACCCTGCTCATTACATTAATAACTACACGTATCCCTCGACCTCCAACAGCACCTATTCATTTGCTTATCCCCCTGACCGAAGCGACTCAGCCTTTTTAACAGTTTATCTTCCAACTAGAAATCTCTCTGTCGATAGCACCATGTCAGTCTACGTCCATAACGCAATCTTCTCTGGAAATTATACTAACGAGGACAACTTCAGCGGCCAAATTTACGCCAAATTCAATGTCCACGCCTACGAGAGAGACTCCTACAACTGGTATCCATACTTCATAGCCTTTTATGACCAAAACGTTGTCTACCAAGTCTATGACACATATAGATGGACGGCATACTATAATTATTCTCTTCCGGTTAATAGTTCCATGCTGCGGACTCTTATCTACGATTACTATCGGCAGGTAGCTAAGCCAAGTATTGTTAATGCTATTAGAAGCAATTCGCACGGTCAGCCAACGCGCATTCCCGCCACTTATTTCGACGCAACAAATCTCACCGCCTGGAATCGAGTTCCTCAGCACGTCTATGCTAACTTTTCTTCTGTAAACTATCGAATGTACGTCTACGCTGCGAATTTCTCAGGAACTATTGAGAGTTATGGCGTCAACGGCACTATTAGATTAACCTTCAACGTGTATGGAAACAATATTTGGAGTCCCAGTCGATCACAAATTTGGGAGAACGGCGTTGGCGCATCCATTCAAGTCGCTGGCAGATCCTGGATCCAATCGATTGTTTTTGATCGAAGCGTTTCAATTGATCCAAGCGATCTCAACCTTTTCCTGTCCGCTTGGACAAGGAACGTGGCTATTCCTTACTTACTCAATCCGAACAACTCCACGGGCCCTCAGTTCGCTGCGATGAACATCACCGGATACCACCTAACCAAATGGAATGGAGGAAGAAACATCTTTTCAAACTACACGTACTATTCTGTCTACGTCTCTAATTTCACAAATACTTTGCAGAAGTATGGAAATAACGTCTATGGCTGGGTAAATTTAGTTTTCAGTGCCATTGGAAATGATACTTATGGCTCATGGGGACAAACTAGTGTGTATTCTAATGCAAGTTACTATATTTACGGAGTTCAAGAGAACGATGCCGTGCCTTACATACTTATTGACAAGTCACTAAGAGTGAATTACTCAGATATCCAGAACTTTTTATGGGGTTATTACTATGCGATTATGAAGCCAGCTATCATTAGCTATTACAACATTACAACTAACAGCACGGCAAATCGGACGATCTACCTTCCTAACTACTATAATGACACACAAGTTTACATCGGTTGCTCGAAACAGCCGAAGTACTGTTCTGGTGCGAGCTCTCAAAGCAATATCTTCTTTTTGAGGGCGAAAGGATATAACCTCTCAATCACTGTCAACACCGGAGGAAATGGCTATTTCAATGGAAGGTTGGAGCTTGAATACTCTGCTAATCTTGTTAATAGTACTGTTGCACATTATGGAAAGGAGACCATAATTGATTATATTCAAGGGAATGCAACAGTGTATCTATCAGGCTCTGTAACCGGGACGAACAATGGCAGCTCGTATCACATTATCGTGCAGAAGGATGCTTATGCCTCGGCTGCCTTTGATCACAATAATTTCGTTCAAAATGCGGCGAAACAGGTTTTCGTCGATAGATATTACTGGGATTTACAGGCCCATGCGAATCGGTTCTTTTTATAATAGCTTTTCAATGAATAAATGGAATTACCATTGGAATGTCCTCTCAATTCAATGAATGAATGAAAATAATAATGATAATTTAAGAGATATATAGAGAAGCAATCAGCGATGGATTTGATACGAATAAACTATATATTCTGAATTTTATGAATTTGTTTTAAGCTTTATGACACATTTTCAAGTACCTATCAGGATAACATGGTAAACCAATAATATTTTTGCCATTATATCGATCTCCAAATTTCAATGATAGCAGCATAAAGGAAAAAAATTTCCTCTTTTTAATAAGCAGTGATAAGAATTTTCCACGGATTAATACAGTAGGAGTAACTACAAGTTCTACTACGTATATTGTATCTGTTTGTAAATCAGCCATTGTTTTCATCTGGATGTAAAAAAAAAAATTTTTGAATCATAACGCTTTCCTAACTTAATCTAACCGAATTCACAGAATCACTTTGCACTTAAATTTTCAATTCATTTATCCAGAAATGAACGTTGCTGCTTCTAAAGACGAAGAAATCATCGAAAATCCAGCCGATTACCGCACATATTATCTCACAGATGAACCTCAAGGGCAGTCTGGCGGCAGCGATTCAATCAAGTACGCTTCCACCTCTCTCGTCGAAAGCATGAAGCAAAAATCACGCGAAAAGATCGAAATCCAAGAAAAAAACTTCAAAGAATGGGGCAGAAAGGACATGAAGTTCCGATGGGACCTTATTTGCAAGTTTTCAACCAGCGAGATCGTGCCCAGCGACTTCCAAGTAGCTAAATTGAACTCAAGAGATCAAACAATGAATTTGGAGAACGTTGAATGGGGGATTTTAAAAAAGAAATCAATTTCCAAGCACGACGCATTAAGGGTCTCCTCTCGTCTCTATACTCTTACAAGACCGATAAATCTGCGCTCTCAAGCACTGAAAATCGATTTGGAAATCTTGTTGGTCGGTGAATGCCAATTTAATCTTGTTACACGCAGCAATTTGCTGACTAACGAAGAAACCGCAGTCATCCGATTCACAAAATTCGAGACTTATGACAGCCACAGGCTGTTTTTGATGTTTGGGGTCTTGGACAAAACCTCCCGAGAGATTGTGTTGATTAAGAAGACCGAAATCCCAATTTTCAAGCAGAAGGATGAGCAAATGCATATCGCAGTCTCGATCATTGATAATGGGAATGATGTTATCTCTGTCTCGGGAATTGTGAATAAAAATTTGAGAAATACCTTCCGGATGACCAGCGAGAAGATATTGATACCGAATTTTGAAGACTTTAACCTTCTTTTTTATGGACTGGGAACCAGCGTGCTGTTGAAGACGTTCAGACTGGAGATTATGGATAGATTGAGCGATGATTCTTTTGTCAAGAAGACAAAGGAGGCTGACTGTCATGCTTGCTGCAACATTTTCTAAATTAGTCTTCTTCTCGCTTATTCAATGAATGCTGAGCGGATCTCAGATGCTATTCAGTGAGGGAGTCTGTGACTCAGAGAAGATTTCTTAGAACTAGGTTGATTTGCTCAGGAAACCATTTATGCTGACTCATTTATTGCACTGTCTTGATTTGTGCTATATTTTAAATGAAGATCATGCTGCTGATGAGGCTGCATTTATTTCATAGCCAATTGTTAAATGTATGAAAATCTGAAACTTCTTCGCCATAAAGCTGAGATTTGAAATATGCAGTTGTGATCCTACCAGCAATTTCATGGGTTATTAAACACATCCTCTTTGTGAAGCATGAAATTAGCAGTGGAACTCACCCCATAGTATCTCATTGTTTGCCATGATTAGGAAGGAATCCTATTTACTTAGATATTAATGGTTATGCAATCTTATTGAAAACACATTCCGACTTACTTATCTATCAATTTACAGAGAATATTGCTTTCGTATCCTCTAACTATTAACTATAATTGAAATCTATTTATGTACTGTTATTCCTTAACATTTATTGGTATAAGTTTTCTCCAACTTCTCTTTATCTCTCACCGTGATCTGGTTCGGAATATATTTCAGCAGTATATGCACTAACTCCGACCGAGATTTTTCACGATTATGTTGAACCGGGCCTGCAGTAGTGCTCGTATTGACAGGAGAATGACAAATCCCTGCAATACGCTCTACCTTCATCGTTTTCTGGCTCTTCCGCTCAGCGCTTCTTGAATTATTCGAGAGCGTGCTCTCATCGCCTTTTCCATCCTGCGTAAGCTCAACAGCCTTAATCGCACCGCCTTCTTTGGACGTAAGCCCTTCATTCGGATCGTAGCTTGTTGTGATAGACACAACCTGCTTTTTCGGGTCTTTCTTTTTCCAATTAGCAGTGCTCTTGCCATTTGGTTCAGACTTATCAGCAGCTTGCTTCTTTTTCGATCTAATCTCGCTGTAGGACCCTGAAGCATTATCAATTCTTAAGCTTTCTGTACTGCTATTGATTTTGATTTTGGACTTCGAGTTGATGGTTGTTGAGTCATTACTGCCGGTACTTTGCTCACCATACGATCTTGCAGATGATAGCGATGTCTTTGTCTCGCCTTTGATGTCAGCAAGAGACGAACGACTGGAATTTTTTTTGCTTATCG
>ENA-UOUE01000288-UOUE01000288.1-compost-metagenome-genome-assembly--contig:-NODE-288-length-42293-cov-9.737398_pt1 | contig 42293 bp, 22 predicted proteins | sample MGYA00238146_ERZ747223 | MGnify/ENA primary metagenome ERZ747223 (study PRJEB28781, sample SAMN06268865) | compost metagenome | isolation source: single cell | place: USA: California, Emeryville, Joint...
TCACTTATTTTAGGATCCATAAATTGCAATATTTTTTGAGAAGTTGGAGAGAATTTCATCTTCTTCATGAGCCGGTTGTAGCTATTGCTGATGGCTACTGCCTCTAGAATACGATTCTGCTTCAAACTTGTTGAGGGTTCCTTTGACTTCTGAATCGATTGGCGAGATTTTTCTGTTAGTCCTAGTTCTCCTTGTTTCGATTTTCCGCCTTCGAGCTCGTGCCCATGTGCTACGACCCCTTTCTTGTTTGCAGTTTCATCCAATTTAGAGTCTTGTTCTCTAATTACTGGCAATTTCTGATACAAAAGCAGCTTTAATTCATCTTCATCGAGAAGAATTCTTTTAAGTCGATCGAATTTATGGAGTTTTTTCACGATTTCAAGCAGGTAAATATCTTTTCTCGCTGTATCAATTATCTTCTGAACAAATACATCCTTTCTCATTTTGATACAGGGAGGAGAACAAGAAAACGATAGATTTAAGATTGAAGTACTCTAATTCTAATGACATCTATTGGCAATCGCTTTAAATATAGTTTTTTTATCAAGGCAAACCAGCCAGTTATATAGGCAAGTCTTACCTTCAGGTCCATATGTTTCTTCTCGAAGCTCAGGAGACATCTTTGAACGTAAGTTAATTGCTTGATCGAGTTTAGCTTGATTATCCATGCAAAGATATCAGAGGTATTATCATTAAATAATTTTAGGGGTTGAATTTACAATTGAGAAAGTTTTCAACATCCAACTACTTTTAATCTACCAAGTTAGGACTGCATTTTGAAGGTAGTTTTAATTTTAGCTAAGTACGATACGATTTTATTAAACTTCAGAAACATCACATTACAGCAAACAAAAATATGTCTTATTGTCGGTTTTTCTTATGAAAATGACTCAAATCAAGCTTGAATAAACGAGTTATTGCAAGAAATCTTTGATAGACTCTCACATATCAATGAACTTCCTAAGATGCTCGAGACATATAGGGATAACTCAAAAAAGTTCTCTTGAAATGCTGTTACGCCTCTTTTCCTGCCGTTCATCATCGATTTTTGAGCAACAAGCATGAACAGAGGTGGACTAGGCTTCAGAAATTATGATTCCTTCTCTCAATAAAAAATTTGGAACAGTTAATATCTGATTTCTACTCAGCTCAGGTAATTAACTAAGACTTCAGAGAGTTAACAAATTAAGACTCGAACGGTTAGTTAATTAATTACTCAAGAGTAACGAAATTAAAATTTATTTCTTCACTCTCAAATCTCAAATCCAAAACAAGAAAACCAACAGAAAACAAGAAAAATGCTTCCAAAAAACAATGAAAAAGAGGGTTCATCCAATCTCGTCGACGAGAAATCAAAGCAATTGCAAGATGAAACGTCTGGAGACTCTCTACAAAAAACATTAACAACTATTGGTATTATATTTTTTGTAGTAATCATTACATATGAACCCTTTTGTGAAATAGAAAACATCCCTTCACAGCCGAAGTTACTCGCCTGGTCCTCAGAATGGAAGAATAAGATTAGTATTGTTGAAATCGAAACACAGCAAGAATTTGCTAATTTCGATGGAGCGAAACTCAGCAAGGCAGGTAGTATTTTTTTAGCCTTTCATTTCTGATTCAAATTCGCTCACAACACATTAAAGGTGACAGCTGGACTCATGTGAAAGAGACTGCCAATACAGGATTTCTTGTTTCTGTTCATCATAATTGGTTTGCATCAGCCAAGTTAGAAGTGTTCGATGTCTCACAAAAAGGGCAAACTAAGAAAATATATTCCTTTGAGGAAGTCTCTGGCTGTAGAATCTTCAGTAGCTAAAATCTATCTCATCTTTTCTCTTTTCTAGTTACTGGCTGGGGAGATGTGACATATAACCCACGAAAGAACTTTCTTGGAGCAATGTGTGCTGGAGGGGAGATAGCTTACTATCTGTACAATTTTGGCACATCGAAGTCCGATGGCATGATAAAACTCATTCGAAAATCGCGTTGGCACTCCCAATATAGTACTGAGGATAATGGTATTTAAGAAATTTATTTATCACTGTCGACTCATTTTAATATATTGCTATCTAGACAACTATATAACCGGTCTCGATTTCAATCCTAATGGAGAGATTGCGGCAACCATTGACAAGCATGGAGTCTGCTTAATATCAGATCTGAACACCGACAGTTATCGCTTCCACGTGAACATGGAGATGGATTCTACAGATACGGGTAGGCAAAGTTTTCAAATTTTAGATTATTCAACTTCCTTCTTTCCTCTAATGTAACCAGATTTATTTGTTCTACTTTTTGTTATAATTTGTTGACAACATTAAAGTTCTCTTATTCTTATCATAATTACTCTTTAGATATGTTTGGGCGTTGTCGATGGAGCTCCAATCCTGATGAGCCATTATTATTCGTGAAGTATGATGCGAACCGCCTCAATATCTTAGATATTGAGAAAAAAGCTCTCATCTTGAAGGACCCGATCCAAAATGAATCAGTTGGTAAGTAAACCAGATTTTTTATTTTTCCTCTTCTTCTTTCATTTGGAAAACCTTATAATTTGATGATTCTTGCTGGATTTGACACTCATCATTTTTAGGTTGGACGTACTGGATTGATGTATGCCAGAGCGATGGAAATATGCTGGCTGCAAGTGGTAATGATAAGAATGTCAAGATATTTGACAAAAGAGAATCAAAGATCGTCAACACTTTTGATGGCATTCACAAAGGTAATATTTTTTTGTTTAATAAATTATTTCTGACTTCTTATTGTTACTATCTAGATATAATCTCATGTGTGAGATGGAGTCCAAGCGGTGATATGCTCGCGAGCGCTTCGTGGGACCAGACAGTGGCACTATTGGACTTCAAGACTGGAAAAAAGATTTATACTGGAAACACCCCAGGCGAAAGTAAATTTTTACTGTTTGAACAAATCATAACGGTTCCTCCGACTTCTTCTTAGATGCTATGTCAGTCTGTTTCATTTGAGAAAGAATCTAAGTCAATCATCACCAGAGAAGAAAGCAGCGACAAGCTGATGCAATTTGGGGAGAATAATCATCAGGCACAATAAATAATAAGTGTTTAGAACGAGTTATCAGAGCTATTATCATCTATTCTTCCTTATTTTGCTGCATAGAGTCATGCATTCTTCTTATCTGAAACAAAACAGAATTGATTTAGGAAAACTGAACATTCACACAAAAACAGAAAATGGTATTTTCTTAGATTCCTTCATCGCAAAAATGCGAATTCATTTTTCAATTAGGGAACTTTAACCGTCTAATAGATTTTAATTCATTGCTTAAGTTGAAAAGGAATATATTGAAATCATTTCTGTTTTAAATTATTGCCAACTTTTGAAGAACATTCATTGGCCTCGAAGAGATGGTAATTTGAAGATGATATCGCTCCAGGGATTCCCATTCGTGAGTTATATGAGTCACATCTCTCTCTACTTGACGAAAATTATTTGTCAAAGTTAAATCGACTCCTTTAATTCAGGATATAAAGGAGTCATGTTTGGCAGAGTGAATTCGACTAGAGTTCAAAAATTTAATTCTATCCCACATTGTGCTGGATGAATGTGCTCGATCATTAAAGCAGCACCGATCTTTGATCTCTCGAAAAAAAAGCTATCCTGGTCAGAAAATTTTAAATTGGAAGTTCTCAAAATTAATTGCAAGTTTCCCTTTTTCAAAGTCACCTGAACAGTGACAAAATAAAATTGAAAAATTCGAATAAATAGAAACAGTGCGGCGAGCAACATATATATTTTCAGGCAAGAGAAGCAAAAAAATTGAAAAAAGGCCGATTTTTTCGAGCACCTTAAAAAAACAACCAATTTTTAGAGCACTTTTTGAATTTGCTAATAAAATTACAGATTTTTCATAGAATCATCTTCTTATGAGCTATTCGAGGCTGAGACTCTGAGTCCTCATGAAAAGCATTTGATCGAATCTCAGGCTCAAACAAAGATCTGGTAGCCATTAGCCTCGATCTCGCTTCTAACCTCTTGACACCGGAGAAGCTATTTCAGCTTCAGCAACGTATCCGATTTGTATTTTTCGATTACTTTAGAGATCAACACTTATTCAGCCTGCAAATAAATAGTTCAGCACAACAATATTTGTTCTCAACTTTATTTTCTTTTCTTTCTTTTTTCACTTCACTTTGATTGCTCTATCATTCGATTGGGCCGTTGAAAAGAAACCTAGACCGTATTTTTAAGTGATTCTTATCAACCGAAGTTTTTCTTATTTTAACAACTGGATGAAGCAAGTTTTCACAAATTTTTAAGAATTTCATCGTATGTTTTCTCGGACGAGTTCAAGATTTCCTCACCACTTATTCATTTACAGATAGGAGAAATGAATGATGATATTGTCATATATAAAAATAATAGAATGTAATCACAGTTTCAGGTTATTCTAAAACATTATTTATTGTGCTCGGTCGGTTATTGTGTAATTTTCCTTCTTGGTTGATCATAGTATTGACTGTCGATTCTTCTTCAAATGAAGCAGACAGACTTTGCAGCTCCTAAATTGAGATAGGAAAAATATTGCTTGATTGAGCAGTAAATGTTACTACCGTCTGAGGTTTTTCCAGTATAAAGTGTTTTCCCAGTCTTGAAGTCCATAAGTGCAACTATAGAGTCCATTGAACCGCTCGCGATCATATCACCACTTTGACTCCATCGCACGCAAGCAACAGCCCCTAGAAAGCAAGAATTAGATGCCAGAAATGGTTTATTAAATCAAACAAATTACTTTCATGAATGTTGCTCAAAGTTGTGACAACCTTTGATTTTCGTTTGTCGAATATCTTAACTTCACCATCCGTCCCACCTAATGCCAATAAGTTTCCATTGCTCTGGCACACATCAATCCAGTATGTTATATCTAATAGAGATGAGTGCTAAATAAAGAGGAGGAGGAAGAAATCTCTGAAAAAAGACACATCTTTTTTCCTCATCGAGAATAGAAAATACAAGCTCTCCTTTCAGGTATTTGAGAATTGGTCATTTCTGAAGCGAGAGACACTAGAGACATAAGGAAAAGCTGCAATTTACCCATTACGCTTGCGGTTTGAACAGGATTCTTCAGAGTGGAAGTTTTCTTCTCAATATCCAGGATATTCAGCTTTTGTAGGTCATATTTCACGAATAAAAAAGGTTCGTCACTGATGGTACTCCATCTACAACGCCCAAAAGGATCTGAAAATAATCATCAGAATATGATAAATGAATAGATTCATATAAGAGGGGTTATGATCCTACAGTCGAAGAGAGATGAAGAGAGCTCAAAAACCGTACCCATCTCGAGATTCATTGTCATGCTCTGATGGAAGCTGTAATTATCAGTGCTCAGATCTGCTATTAAACATTTTCCGAAATGGTCAATACTTGCTACAATCTCTCCGTTGGGATTAAAATCAAAACTAGTTATGAAGTTTCCTGGATGCAAATGCGTTATACTGAATCTGCAATAGGAGGTATCATTAAATACTAGCTCTAGTGCTATATTGAGAGTGCCATTTTGATTTTCGGATGAGTTTTACAATGTTGCCATCTTTTGGACTGGCGAAGCTGTAAAGATAGTATGCTGTCTTCCCTCCCACACTTAAAGCACCAAAAATGTTCCTTCGTACGTTATAGGCCACATCCCCATGGCCAGTCACTAAATAGAGGTATCATAATGAAATAGATTTGAATGATAATTCTACTGCCCGAAACTTGCTCAAATGAATAGATTTTCTTGACTTGCCCTTTCCGTGAAATATCAAATACTTCGAGATTGGCGGACATGAGAAAAGAATGATGGACGGAAACGAGCATTCCTGTATTGGCAACCTCTTTCACATGAGTCCAGCTGTAACCTTATTTTATTGAGATCAGATATGAATAATTAAATTTGCTGGATACCTCGAGGAGGACAGTTGAGTTTCACTCCGTCAATATTTGCGTATTCTTAATTCGTTTTGAGTTCGACAATACTAATCTTATTAGAGTTTTGTGAGGAATAAGCGAGGAGCTTCTGCTTTGATTGATTATCGTCTATTAAAGCTAAATATCAATGATTTCTCAAGCGGCAAGATTGGGTGAACCCTCTTTTAAATTGTCTTTCGAAAGCATTTTTGTTTTCTCTGGCTTTGTGCTTTGAATCTTGACTGTGAATAAATTTTTAATTCTGCTAACCCTGAGTAATTAAGTTACCATCAGAAGTATTATTTACTATCATAAAAGAAGCCAAGTGAAGGTAGAATGTATTACGAACTATCTCCACACATAAGCGAGCCATGAGAAAATCAGAAATTTTGCTATTACCTCTCTCAGGGCTTGAGAATTAATGATGAGTGCGAAAAAAACGGTGACAAGTTAATTTCGAACTAATTTTTCTGTGTAATGAAAAGAAGTCATCAATATATCAAATTTTCAGGATTTATTTGAGGAAGTTCGTGTATTGCAGTGTGATTAAAGTCACATTGATAAGTAAAGAAATCAAAGCACTTAATTTTCAATCTTCAGAGCACGTATTGATTTCTAGATTCTTCAAAAGCTATTTCGATTCCTTTGAACCGAGAGGAGTGAAAAAGGATAATTTTGATTATCAACATCTCCAAAATAATAGATATCAGATCTAATATATCTTCTTCCATAGATCATATCAATAAATTTCCAAAATGTCCCCTAAAGTTATGCTTCTCTAGTTTGCTTATTAATTAATTGATTGGTAATGTTAAATCCCACTTTCTATTCATCAATATGGGTTTACTTCAAGTTTACATTATCAAAAAACATTGTTTTTTGTTTTGAATTATACATTGAAAAATCTAGTAAAAAAGTTTGAATTATTTATTGATGAGCTAACCCTCAGGACAAGAAGGCTAGAATCTAATTCATCTCTGAATACTGACTTGGTATACTCCGATAGCTGATCAAAAAAATTCTGAACGGTACTTGGATCAGGAGAAAGATTAATGACTATTAAGGACATCTCAAAGATCTTTGCTAGTATATCAAATTCTTTCATCAAACTTACTTCATTCAGTAGGAGATTTTCCATATTTAATCCTAATTGACAGAGAAATTTTTAAAGATTCGTTTTAATTCGCTCTATCAAGATTCTAATTCAAAAATTGCTTTTATCCGTGATTCATGAGATCTGCTTCAGCTTCCTCATTTGCCTGGTCACTTCTGGAGTTAATACTAGATTGATGAAAATTGAATGTGGATAATACTATCAAACGTCTCAATCGGTAATTTATTTGCTTTTTGTGGAATGCTGAAATCTCATAACAAATTTCAAAAAAATAAATTAAGCTGGATCATGGTTAGCCAATGAGAAATCAGCTCTTTATCAAGCTACGCTCTCAAAGTAGTTCCAATTCATCCCTTCTAGTCCGTAGGTCCTTAAAATTCCTTAAAACCCCTTAATAAACCTCATTCATGATTTTTTTGATTTTGCATCGAACATATTTAATTTTCGATCAAGAGTTTTGACAGAATAAATGTCACTCGCATACCTTTTCCTTTTTTCCCTCCTTACAATCTCATGTTCTACTGACGCAACCGCTGGTCCTTACGTCTGGTACGACTCTGTCAGAGGTCGTCCATACACCGTCACCTACGATGACCGCTCGTTCATCATTGATGGGCAACGAACGCTCCTTCTCGGCGGTGAAGTCCACTACCCTCGTTTTGCAACATACCAATGGCACGACGTCCTTACTAAGATAAAGGCTGATGGATTGAACCATATCCAGATGTACGTTTTCTGGAATTTGCACGAGCATGACTATAATATCTCCTCTGGAGAGCACACCTACGACTTCACCGGCCGAGCAGACATCGCCAAGTTCCTCACGACAGCAGCTGAAGTTGGTCTCTTTGTTAACTTACGTATCGGCCCTTATGTTTGTGCGGAATGGAGTTATGGTGGACTTCCTGTCTGGTTAAGAGATATCCCAGGAATCAAATTCAGAGACTATAATCAGCCTTGGATGGACCAAATGGCAACCTTCGTCAAAGCCATCGGAGAGGTAGCAATGCCTTTCTTGGCGAAAAACGGAGGACCTATCATTCTCGCTCAAATTGAGAATGAATACGGCGGATCTCAGGAATATGTCGACTGGTGCGGGCAGCTTGCAGAGAGTTTGGACTTCCAAGTACCTTGGGTCATGTGTGGTGGTGCTAGCGCCAATAACACAGTGAACACACACAATGGTGTCGATGGAGCCCGAGATTACGCGGAATATCATGAGCAGAAATTCCCTCATCAACCATTGGCTTGGACCGAGAATGAAGGCTGGCTGCAGATGTGGGCGCTTGAACCGCATACAACTTGGGATGACCGCACTCCAGAAGACATGGCGAATGTAATCGCGAAATGGTTCGCTGTAGGTGCGGCTCACCACAATTACTACATGTACTTCGGTGGCAATCACATCGGGTCATGGGCGGCCTCTGGCATGACGAATATGTACGCTGACGGTGTAAATTATCATTCCGATACAACACCGAACGAGCCTAAGAGATCCCATCTGAATCGTCTCCACCAATTATTGATCTCTTACAATGACGCGTTGATGGCGACTCCAAAGCAACTCCATAACGCAACGAAATTGAACGTTGCTGGCGCTGCGGTCGCAATGGGTACTGAATGCGACGCGAAAAACACCGCACAAGAAATTATCATGGATTGCGCTCAAGGTTTATCTCAGTGCACAATTCGATCTGGCTCTCAGTGCTTAGAGGGTGCACCAAACGCTTTTCCGGTCGCGTTCACTCAATGTGATGCAGCTAACAAGTATCAATTCTTCGATTGGGATTCCGATTCAAGGCAACTCAATAACAGCGCCTCCAACCAATGCCTTGATTTAGACGTAAAAGGGTTAAATCTTAATATGTTCACCTGCAAAAACTCTTCCGAAGCTGATAATCAGCATTGGACGTACCTAATTGATGGACAAACGCACCGCTTGCAGTCAGACGTCAGCAACACTTGCGTCACAGCAACTACGCCGCAGATCTCAGCATATAGTTACGGCGAAGGCTCAAGGCGAATTGTCTTCTTGGTTAACACATATACTCAAGACTATTCCGTCGCATGGGAAGGACAGAGCTACTCCATTCCAAAGCAATCAGTGACTATTCTCGATCACCAAGGCTCTGAACTTTACCAGACGGCAAAGGTGAACACAGCCGGTGTCCCCACCCAAAGAGTGTATGTGACTCTCCTGAACTCATCTGACTTGACATGGGAAGCCTACACCGAGATCCACGACTACGATGATGTTGTGTACTTCCCTGGCCCTCAGGAGCAGCTCTCGATAACTCACGATAAGACAGACTATTTAGTCTACATTACTTCGACTGAGTGCGGCAAAGCCGAATGGAAATTCAATATTACCCTCGAATCAAGAGTATCAATGGCCGTCCTGTTGTTTATTGATGGAGTATACAAAGGGCAAGCCTACAACCCATATAAAGGCCACGCTAATGCCACGTTGGTCTTTGATTTCGAGGCATCGGTTCTCAATGTGAATAGCAAGGTCCTCGAGATTGCTTTAGTGAGTATTTCGCTTGGACTTGACAATGTTTTCGAAAATCAACAAGGACCGGAAGCTCAAGACCAAAAAGGAATCGTTGGAGTAGCGAGAATGGATGGAAAACTCTTAAACCGCAGATGGGGACATCGAGCTCAAATTAATGGTGAGAGAATGCAGATCTATACTCCCGAGAAAACAAACTCAGTGAATTGGACTGCCGTGCCAGATCCACAGTCCATACCTGCGCTGACATGGTTCCGTACCAGATTCGATCGTCCAAGCAATATGAAAAGTGACGATGTGATCGTGCTGCAGTTTGCTCCTGAAGGCTTCAATGAATTCAGCCGTGGGCATTTCTACTTGAACGGTGTTGATCTAGGCCGCTACTGGGGTATCTCCTCGAATTCAAAGATAGTTCAAAACAGCTACTTCATTCCGAATGATTTAATTCAAGATAAAGATAACTTGCTTGTGTATCTCGATGAATGTGGCGTGACGCATCCAAGCATAGTTTCCTTGGCATCTACTCATATGGAGGTTCCAAAGAAAATGCAAACTGGTCCTTTTGGCGAGTCGGAAGAGTTCTTGAAGATAATTACGCAATCAATTTAATATACTTCAAAAACAAAGTGGAATCCAACATGCAATGTAAGATTTCTAATTGATACTTTGCATAATGATAATGATTGGGTTTTGCGTCATTTTATGAAACTCATTATTTTTCGAATTGAAGAGCAAAATGATTCATAATGCATAATTGAATGAAAAATAGAAAGAACATATCGACATAAACTTAAGTCTGCTTTGAGAACATTCTCAAAAGTGAAATTTTTCTAAACTCGAATCTCGCATCTTAAAAAGAAAGAGCTGCTTTCCTGCGAAATTATTTGAGAATGCTTGACAACAAGATTTCAAGGTCAATTTTACCAACCAAAAAAAGAGAAATCTTTGGCATTATTTCGAACTCGCAAATTTCTATAGTGCTATTGATACTTAAATAAATAAATTAATTAATAGTAATACATTGAGACTTATGATACATCTTTCTGGTTGCCAATCCGATATTTCACTTAATATAAATTTTCTTTTCTTCGAATTTTGAGCTTAATTTACATCTAATGAAGAGGCATGTAAACTTATTGCCTGAAGAAGCTTGAGCAGTTCGATAGCTCATTTTCTGGTAATTTCTGGTTTTAGGCTGAAGATCCTTTGAAAGCAGTCATTGAACTCAACACTGTCCGAAACCTTCTCGAGTGTAGTTTGAATAACTGACCTCAACGATTCCTAGTTCCTTTCTTTATTGCTGGAATCAAGACTGTTGTCATTTTTATCTGTAAGAAGAATTGAAAACTCTGATCTCTGGCACGAAAATGCCCCGTGAATCCACAACAGTGAGTGTCAAGATTAAATCGATGCTTTTTAGGTCACTAGTCATTACTAGCAGACCACTCCTACCGAAACTAGATAACTAAACGAAATAAAATAGATTAGATTCCATTCAGCATGCAGTATTGTTTAAAGTCAGCAGCGTATTCTTCCAAAGAAATCTATTTCCAATAAGACTAGCAGCAGATTCAACCCTCCGTTCTGATAGAAAAACCCCAAATTAACTGGCTTCTACATTGAAAAGTATAATGAGGATACTAAATTCGTAGATACTCAGTTTTCATTTGATAATTGGAACTGCTGCATTGACAGTTATTCGATATCGTTAGAAAATTTATGACTCGTACAGAAGATAGGTATAATCAGAGTCCAAATCAGTAAACTTTATGAAAGAACGATTCTTCAGTGACGTCACTAAGACCCCTGTGGACTAGAAGTTAAGATACCTCTTCTAAACCACATCAATAAGTTAAAAGTAGATCCCATCAACTTTGACTACTTGCTTTACACATGAGAAATATAATTTGAAGACGTCATTCAGGCCATACCCGAAGAAAGATGCTACAAACATATACTATACAAATTTATTCGAGTTGTTTGTAAATTAATGTGAGTTTTATAGTATCTAAATCGAATATTAAAGAGTCCGAGGAGCACTTGCTTATAATGAATAATTATTCAGATTAAAATGAGGAATAACAGAAACAGATTTCAAAGTCAAATGCCGACAGACCCCTCTCAAGGCATCGAAAGAGAAGAGAATGAAGAAAAAAAAAGTTCGCTAGAGTAAATGAAAAAATACATAACTGAATTTATTAATCTTTCATTCGTCATAGGGCTAATCAATCCGCATTAGATACCATAAAAGACAAAGTTTCACGCTTTGTGAGAAGGATGGAACAAAAATCTCAAGTATTCCTGAGATTCAGAATAAGCTATAAATCCCCAATCTTCGAAGAGAGCAAATTTGCTTATATACACGGCCACGACGCAACGGGCGATTTTCAGATAAATTTTTCGTTTAAGTCGGACACAGATGGCACAATCCTCAAGAATTTTAACTCTCTGAAAAAGTGGAGATTTTATGAAATGACGCGTATTATCAAGGATAAGAGCACAGATTTTATGACATTTGTGGAAGTGTTTGCTAAAACTATATTTAAAGAAGCTACAGAAGGCATTTTGGAAATTCCGAGAATTTCTCCAATGATAACTAAAGAACAAATAACTTTTAGCAACTCAATTGTTGAATTGAAGAAAGATAGGTTCTACAACATTATAGGTCGCGTTATTGATTGCCGCATTGTTTCTCAGCGAAAAGACGGTACGGTAATTCGCAAAGCGAATAAAATTTACTTAGAATTATCGACGCGAGAAATTACTGGTGTATGCTTATGGGAAAAAAGGGAGGTGGATCTGAGTTTCGAAAGAGGCAGCTACATGATTTTTAGGAACCTTGAAAAAGCTGATGGTCCTTATGATCTGAAGTGCACCTTTCATACCTCAATTTTAACTCTATCCCAAGAGGGCTACCAATATGTCCCTCAAATGATGAGTTTTAGAAAATTCCGCCCCACGCAGGATACTGGGCTGCGTTGCATGACCATTGAAGAAATGAAGAATGAAATGAGTCTCTCACACAGGAAAGGAGAATTTGAAATTGAGAATATTGTGACGAGCGCATCATATCGGTATCCAAAATGCACGCAATGCAGCAGAAAAACCTCAAAGCAAGAAAGCAGTTGGGTATGTGATTCAGGGCACTCTTCCGTGACCCCTGTCTATGCTCTTAGGCTGAAGGCGATCGTATCAGATCAAAGTGGAAGTTACACCAAGGTCTCGTTTCTTGACGAGATGGGAAAAGAACTATTGGGAGAGGACGCTGAAACAATCCTTTTAAGTGAAGATCAGGAACAGATCACCAAGGCTCTGAATCAACTCGAGGGAAAGTTATTCTATTTGGGTATCAAACAATCTCTCAAAAATGGGAAACAATCTGGATGGATAGTCTATGAAATCGCATCCCTGAATGAAGAACTCGCAGAGTGAAGACTGATATTTGTGCATTAATTTCTCGTTCATATTTAGATTAATATTGCATCATTCTGCTACGAAATATTTTGAGGTTCCCAAAAGGCGTTCTATAAAAAGACCAAAAAGAGCTTAAATTGCTATAGATTGATTCGATGTTTCATGAGGTTAACACATAGAATTCCGTTAATTACTTATGAATAAAGATATCGAAGGCTTATTCATGCTAATTCATCGAATAAATAAATACTTTCTTTGAAAAAAGAATAAAACTTGAGGTGGCGAATAAAATTAAGCATGATTGTAGGATTTCGAACGTGAAAATCAGTATTAATTTGCATGAAAGACATGAATTTTAGCGATTTACAATCAACGATTTTAGCTGCTGAGAAATGGTTGTAAAGCTAAGTTTAGAGATTTTTATTTTTCAATGATGAAATCTTTTCAATAGATGCTTTCTAGGTTTTCAGCATCTACTCACACTCAAACAGGATTTACGACAACTCATGGATCATTGAAGGGTACTAACCAACGAAAGAGTGAAAAAGATAGATTCCATTCAATGTGAAATATTGCTTACAGTCGAGCGAAAGTATCTCAAAGAAATCTATTGCAATTCTTGGTTCATACATTGAAAAAGGATGAAACCAAGCAACATTGAAACCAGGTGAAAAATTTTATTTGCTGAGAAATCATGAACGATTTCCCAATTTTCAAAATAAAAAAACGAAGAATTGACCTAACTCCTCAGAAATTGATCGGAAAATCTTAACTCTACTCATTTCTACCCTGAAAAGTATGAGCGATGGACGCTAAATTCGATGGTTTATATATATGTATGCCATTAATTGATAATTGGCACTTGTGAATTAGATTTTCTTCGATATCGTTGGAAAATTGATACATATAACATAGTTTGTGCATATAATCGGCGTTCTCGTCCCTTCAGACAGATAATCAGTGGATTTTGTGAAAGAATGATTCTTCCGTGACGTCACTACTACATCTGTCAACTAGAAGTTCAGTTGCACTCTTCGAAACCACAGAAATAAGTCAAAAGTAGATCCCAGCAACTTAGACTACTTGCTTTACACATGAGAAATATAATTTGAAAGTGATCTTAAGGCTATACTCGAAGAAAAAGGCTACAAGCATAGACTATACATTTATTCAGTTTAATTCTGAGTTGGAGTGTTTTATAGTATCTGAATCGAATATTTAACGAGTTCGAAAAGCACGTGGATAATAAATAAATTTATTCAAATCAGATAGAGGAATATCACAAACAGATTCGAGAGCTAAATGACAACGCGATATCAAGACATCGAAAGAGAAGAAGAGAAAACCCTGGAGTATTTGAAGATAATTCAACTGGATTTATTAAACTTTCATCGTTATAGGTCTAATCTACCCACAACAGAGACATTTCAAATCAAAGTTTCAGGCAATCTGCGAATGCAAAGAACACGTCCAAAGGGCCTTCGGTTCAGAATAAGCTATAAATCTCCAATCTTCAAGAAGAGCAAATTTGCCTATATACAAGGGCATGACGCTAAGAGCGACCTGCAGATAAACTTTTATTTTAAGTCAGAAGGTGAAGACAACATCCGCAACCTCTTTAACTCTCTTAAAATGGGGACAGTCTATGAAATCACACGCTTTCTTGTATCGAAAAGCGAGGCTTCTATCTTCACGGTGGAGGTGCTTGCTACAACAAAAATTACAGAAGCTATGGAGGAGATTAATAAAATTCCTAATATTTCCCCAATGATAGCTGAAGAAAAAATAACTTTTAGTCACTCCATTAATGAATTGAAGGAAGATGAGTTTTGCAACATCATAGGTCGAGTCCTTGGTTTGAGTAACGTTTTTCAGAGAAAAGACGGCACAGTGATTCGCGGAGCGAAAAAAATTTTATTCGAATTATCGACTCGGGAGATTACTGGAGTATGCTTATGGGAGGAAAGACATGTGGACCTTGACTTTAAAATTGGCAGCTACGTGATTTTCAGAAATCTTCAAAGAGTTGCAGGTCTTTACGATCTAAAATGCACCTTCTGTACCTCAATTCTATTGCATGAGGATTTCAGAGATGTCCCTCAAATGCTGAGCTTTACGAAAGTTATCCCTTCACAGGACAGCGAGCCTGAAATCATGACTATTGGGGAAATGAACGATGATCAGGCACCTCCATACTTAAAAGGAGAATTCATTATCCAAACGATCCTCACAGACCAGCTTTTACGCTATCCGAAGTGTATACATTGCAGCAAGAAAACGAAGCAGCTCGAGAATAATTGGGTATGTGAGTCAAATCATATCTCTGAAAACCCGATCTACACCTACAGACTGAGAGCTCTGGCCTTAGATCAAACAGAGAATTACAAAAGAATTTCGTTTTTTGGCGAGAAGGGAGAGAAATTATTGGGAGAGGATGCCAAAAGGGTTCCTGAGTGGGAACGACAGCATAAGTATGATTTGGTGACTGAAGCTCTGAAACGAGTTGAAGGTAAGCTGTTCTTTTTGAGAATCACAAACACAAAAAATGAAAAATATTCTGAATGGATAGCCGATGAAATTTTATCCCTGAATGAATAATTCCTTGAAAAGGACTAATATTCCTGCATTGATTTATGGCTCGTATTTCGTATTTTGATTATTCTTGAGTTGAATGTAATGAAAGCATAATCTTTAATGATGAAACTTGCATTGAGGGAATTCACAAAAAGTTCTTAACTGAATGGGATTAAAGTAATTGAAAGTTAACCTGCTAATACCTTCTTAAACGATAAAACTGTTATATTAAATTTCGATAATGTCTGTCTTTTGCTAACGCAGAATGAAAGCAAAAGATCTTTGATATTCTGGGAGAATTTATCTGCTGAGTCCAGGTTCTTGAGTCATCGCTATACATACTTTAATTTCGCAAATATTGCTTTTGGTCAACAACTAAAAAAGAAAAAGGAACCCAAAGAATCTGAATTTTTTTCTGTATCAATGTGTTCATAGGCCAAAAACTCTTATTTACTAACGAAAAATATCGGCACTACGAATTGAAAATTATAGTAATTTCTGACATTAAGATTTTTCTATAATTCTTCTATATACTATCTTTTCTGGCTTTTAAAATATGCGTTAAGAGTGTGATTGCGCTTGTGCTATTCCGCAACAAGTGTATGCCCCAAAAAAAAAAGAAGTTAACCTATACTTTGCTTCACTTCTCATCTTTGATTATCTTGCTATAAGCAGCTCCGAATTAAATGCTGAAATAAATGCAAGTAGTGAGAGGTAAGATACCCTACTCTACTAAGAGGACTTGGTTGACATTCAAATCGCTGTTTAGTTCAGCCAGATCACTCGTTGAATTCTCATAAATTCTGTGCCAGCGAAATGAATATTTAACGTCAATACTGTGCAACTTCAATAAATTTATCCTGAGTCGAAAACATTCAAGCATCTCAATTGAGCAACTGAGCTCATGATGAACTTCTCCTTCATTGAAACTATGACCTGTGATTCGAATTCCCCTTGTCCTGCGCTATATGAATGCATTCAATCAGTTTGCACGCACAAATCACCATTTCCTCCAACTGAAAGGGAGATTTTCGGATCTTTTCTGTTTGTTTTTCTCCTTGGAATGGCCAATGTCGGAGGAATGGGTGGAGCCTTCATTGCCTCACCCATTCTCATGACAATTTTTAATTTTGACCCGATTCCCGCCATCAGAATCACCTATTGTATGATATTCTGCGGAGCTATTGGAAATTTTATCACGGTTAGCAGAACTCGTCGCCCCAATTCTCAAAAACCAGCGATTGACTATGATGTCGCTATTCTTTGCATACCCGTTCTGGTGTCCGGAGCAAGTATCGGTGTCATTGCCAATTCTTTCCTTCCACCAGTTATTAGCTTATCTTTTCTTACTTTACTGTGCCTCCATGGCTTTTACAAGTTTTGGAAGAAAGCAATAGTGCAATACCGCCTCGAAAACACTCAAAAAGATATACAAAGGTCTTTACTTTCATCACCAGATGAGAAAGTCACAGATGATGTTCGATCTTCTATTTCGACCACCACATCAACGATTGAAGATCAAGGAAAAGAAATCATTAACGCAGAGACAAAAGCACTGCATGCCAGTCTTGGAATACAATCCCTGAACGTTGAAAGTGCGCCGAAACCTCCGAATTATCCTCTTTTCCCTCTCAATAGATACTTACAAATAATAGTTCTGCTTCTTATTGTTGTTGCATTCTTGTTGCTGAGAGGAAGCAAGACTCTTCCCTCCATTATTGGCGTAGAATTTTGTGGAGGATCCTATTGGATGATCTACTTTCTGGCAATGGCAGTATGCTTCATTTTCAGCTTCTTCGCTCAATACAGACTCAAGAGAGAGAAGGAGGACCCTGCAGAGAGAAGCAAGGCTGAGACTCAAGAATTCGATGTGAGAAAGCACCCTCTGAGACTTTCGATGATTGCTTTTAGAGCTGGAATACTGGGCGGGTTCGCTGGAGTTGGAGGAGGACTGATCCTCAATCCAGTATTCCTTGATATGGGGATGGCGGGACCTGTTACGACAGCCACAACAAACTTTTTTGTGTTATTCACAGCCTTCATTTCAGTTGCTCAGACAGCAATCGGAGGTGCGCTCCCGCTTACTAATGGGGTATATTTTGGCTCTCTTTCGTTCGTTGGAGCTATGGTCATAGCGTCAGTTCTCAAATATATAGTGAAGAAATATAACCGGACGTCATTGGTGCTTTTTTTGCTCTGTTTTGTAACTTTAACAGGAGCGATTTTGGTTAGTGTTCACTCAGGTTATCGAATGATCACGGGTGAGGATTCCAAGATGATGAGTATGGGAAGTATATGTTAAATAAGACAAAAGTTGAAAAGGCCTCAAAGCCATTGCGAATCGATACCACTCTCTTTTTAGAGGGTTCTACTTTAAGTATAGGTAATAGAATGATAAAACTAGTTTATAACGGTTAGAGCGCTTCCATACATCTTTGCAACTGTTTTAATTTTAACTTGCACCCCTATGATTATCACTGTACATATACAAAAGCTGCTTGTATTTGAAAAAGACTCAATGACGAGACAATCCACATTCATTCAATAAATTTGCCTGAATCGAGTAATAATGATCATTTCTTTAAGCAGAAAGAGACACCTGTTGGGATGATTATCCCTTTGGTAGAATTTTCCTCTACAAAGAACTTCTTGAGAGAAAAAAATCGCTCTTTCATGAGAATAGTAGACACCCTTTTCTCTCAAAGGAGCGAGGCAACTCTAGGCCATCCTATACACTTAGGAAGTACTTTTTTTGTTACATGGTTCTTTCTAAAATTCTATGTGGCCTATTCAGACTTCTAAAACATGGATTTACTGCTTATTGATGGCTACTCTGTGTGCAGGCACCATAGATGAGCTACATGAAGGTCAACTATCAAATTACAAGTCAATTTGAGAGGTTCATTTTGATTCTGTTAAATTCTCCTGAGTTCCGCCTTAATACAATAAATATTTTAAGCTTTTTTATCCAGCTATATCGCTAATAAAACGAGTCTTGAATCTCAACATTAAAAGTGTATCACTTGCACTCCTCTCTTCATTATGAGTTATTCCTACCTTGAACCCTTCTCTTGCAATTCAACCAGTGCTTGTCCTGCTTTGTACGAATGCATCCAATCAGTATGTATGCACAAATCGCCACTTCCGCCGACGGAAAGAGAGATTTGGGGATCAGTCTTGCTTGTCTTTCTCCTCGGCATGTGCAACGTCGGAGGAATGGGCGGATCTTTTCTCGCGTCACCGATTCTCATGATTATCTTTAACTTTGACACAATTCCAGCGATAAGAACCACCTATTGTATGTCGCTTTGTGGAGCTATTGGAAATTTTCTCACGAATATCAGAAGCAGAAAGCCTGGCTCTCGAAAACCTGCAATCGATTATGACGTTGCAGTCCTCTGCATACCTCTGTTGATATCAGGAGCGAGTATTGGTGTCATTGCCAATTCATTCCTCCCGCCGATTATTAGTTTATCTTTTCTCATTCTGCTGTGCCTTAATAGCTTTTTCAAGTGCTTGAGGAAAGCAATTGCACAGTACCGTTATGAGAATGCTGAGAAAAAAGCCATGAAAGTTGCCACTGCTATGGCCGCTGAAGGAGTTACAGCAAGCGATACTAATAATTCTTTCTCTATTGATACAGACATCATAGAGGAAGATCTCGGAAAGGACAATCTTGAGAACAACAGTAAACAGACGGAAATGGAGGCTCTGAATATCGAAAATGCACCTCAGCCTAATTATTCTCTCTTTCCACTCAAACGATACTTCGAGATCTTGATTTTGCTATGTATTGTTGTTGGATTCCTGCTACTGAGAGGAAGCAAGGCTTTTACGTCAGTTGTGGATGTGGAGTTCTGTGGAGGGCTTTATTGGATGATTTACGTCTTTGCCATGGCATCATGTTTCATTTTCAACTGTATCGCTCAATACAAACTCAAGAAAGAAAAACCGGATCCCACAATAAGACCACAAGATTTTGATGTGAGAAAGCGTCCTGTTAAGCTGTCGATTATCTCCTTTTTTGCTGGAATAATGGCCGGATTCGCAGGAACTGGAGGAGGACTCATCCTAAACCCAGTGTTTCTTGATTTGGGGATGACTGGGCCGGTTGCTGCAGCTACTTCAAATTTTTTTGTGCTATTTACAGCATTTATTTCAGTTTTCCAAACAGCAATCGGAGGCACACTTCCTCTTGATAATGGACTGTATTTCGGTTCGCTTTCTTTCTTTGGAGCTATGGTAATTGCATCAACGCTGAAATGCTTTGTGAAGAGATATAATCGGACCTCGTTGATTCTTTTCCTGCTCTGTGTCGTAACTATGTCAGGAGCGCTTGTAGTCGGCACTTACATAGGTTACCGGATGATGATTGATCCAGAATCCATGACGAATTTAGGAACTATATGCTAATAAAGATCTCTTTATACAGCAGAGAGCGAAATAAATATCGCTCATCTTTGTCGTTATATTTTGATTTTCATGATTACATTCATCTTCATGTAATTGAGAGAACTCAAATGAAATTCTGAATTCAATTTGTGAAGATTTTAGACATCCCTTAGCGATCCAAATCTGATCATAAAATATGGAAATCGTTTAAACAATTTCATTATCAATGAGGGAGTTGCAATGAGATAATGTTATATTTCTAAAAAGAAGGAGAAGAAGGGAAAAAAAGAAAACGCAAACGTGCAGTTGGGTTCTACAGGTATTCAGAGAAAAGGACAACGCTCGACTTCGGGTTCTTTTATGATAAAAATAATGATTAGGTTTGTTAGGGTGAGAGATGAGTTATGTTTAATCCGAAATTTCTAGGTATGGAAATGGCTGGTTCTGCTGCTGCAGCCATCTCTGATTGTTTGTGCTATTTACAGCTCTTATTAAACACCACTCGAAATTGCTTTCGTTTATTAATGAGTTCATTTTCGGTTTGCTCTCTTTCTTTAGAGCTATGGTAATAGCATTAGTTCTCTTTTTGGGTTTTGTTTCAGCTACCAATAAGGACGTGCATCAACATCGACTTGAGCAATGACGTTCTAGTTCAGAGAGCTATGGATAAATCAGACTACCTTCTGATATGCTCTCACTCTCATGTGTTGCCTTTCATTGTTCACTTTTTAATTTAATGAATGGAGAAATTTTCAGTTATATGTATTTTCTTGGTTAATTTTGCCTAATTTAATATCTATTTGGTTTCGTTGATTAGTTCATAGCTGTATTTGGCTTATACAATAACTAACAATTAACAAGTTGAGTAGTACCATTCTCTGAGTTCGTTGTAGACCAGCATATGAGGAGTTTCTTCTATATAAATAACGAAGAACGACGTAATTTTGAAATTTGAAATACATTCTTATAAAAACAAATTAGCTATTTGATATGAAGTCTTCAAAATTGCAGATTAAAGATATCGTTCTTGATGTTAAGCAGCATCAATATTTCATTTCGATCACTTTTTTCGAAAAGGAAAACCCCTTTACTCACCAAAGAATTTCATTTAATAAAACAAATCAAATTCAAATGCTGAAAATTAATCTCAATGACACCATAAATTTTCCCAAATGAACAAGATCAGTACTGGCAGACAGGCATTCAAATTATTCCATATGAGTAGATAGATGACCAAGTCCTCATTAATCTCTGCTTAAGCCATCTCTTTAATTATCCAATTAATGACAAACTCGATTTGTTCCATATTAATTTTGTTATTTTATGCAGTACAATGTGTGTGGGGTTGACTCGCTTATTTCAAATATTTTAATTTTAATGATCACTCTTTCTATTTTGATATGGTTCTCTGATAGATTTAAACTAACCTCGGCAAACTCTCACAATATCGATCTCTTAAACCTCAAATTTCTTTCTCATTAGTTCAATAAAAGCGATAGTGAACAGGTGGGATGGTCTTTATGCATTACATTTTTTCAAATATGTGAAACGCAGAGGAGGAAAACAAAGAAAAATATATATATAGAGAGAGGGAGGGAGATCATTATACTTTTATCTCAATAATATATTTTTGCTTTAGGCCATCTTGCTTTTAACGCACACGCTCCTGGGTCACCTGATATATATCCATTCCTCAAACGCTTTAACAAATTCTCAAGGAGCATATTGATTAAAATTCGGAATTTACACTGACACATTTGCTTCTCAATCGATACTCTAATAGAAGACTATTATTCGTTTGAAAATTTATTTGGAGTTCTAATCAGTAATAACATTATGCTCCAGTATTTCAGAGATCCAAATAGAATTAAGCAATTGAAATCACATTCATTGAATGGAATTTAGAAGAAGACTGCTATTGCATCACTTCGTTTAATTATGCCTCACTCCTTCATTGAATCAAGCTCTTGCGACCTGAACAATCCCTGTCCTATACTGTATGAATGTATCGATTCGATATGCACACATAAATCACCATATCCGCCATCTGCCAGAGAAGTCATCGGATCTATACTGCTCATTATCTTCCTTGGTATGGCTAATGTTGGAGGGCTCGGAGGATCGTTTATTGCTTCACCAGCGCTCATGACAATTTTCAATTTCGACCCGATTGTTTCGATAAGAATTACCTATTGCACTGTACTTAGTGGTGCTATTGGCAATTTTCTTATCAATAGCTGCACTCGGAGACCTAATTCCCGGAGACCAGCCATCGACTATGATGCAGCAATGCTTTGCATACCACTTTTAGTCTCAGGATCGAGTATCGGGGTCATTGCTAACAATTTCCTTCCTCCGCTTGTTAGTTTAATCGCGCTGATTCTACTTTGCCTCCTAGCATTATGTAAATGTTGGGATAAAGCGATCTCTGAATACCGAAAAGAAAATTTCCTCAAAAGCAAAACTAAAATTCTCGCTTTAATGGGAATCGTTTCCAATACACTGCAGAAAGAAACCCCGTCTCGTGGATATAAAATCGATTTCCCTTCAGAAGAAACTTCATCGAATGACAGCGAGGATAAATCAAAAAAATATCCTCTCTTTCCTTTCAGAAGATATGTTCAGTTCCTGCTTTTGCTTCTCATAGTAGTAGTACTCCTGCTGCTTAGAGGAAGCAAGAGTGTTAAATCCATTGCTCGCGTGGAATACTGTGGAGGGTACTATTGGATGATATATGTATTTACGATAGTCGTGTGTTTTATTTTCGGATGTATCGCACTTTTTATCCTCAAGAAAGAAAAGAAGCATTCTACGACGGATAATAGACCAGAGGCGTCTAGCTCAAAATCAAAGGAATTTGACGTGGGAAAGCATCCCATTTGGCTTTTAATTGTGGCCTTTATCTCTGGGATAATCGCTGGTATTTCAGGAGTTGGAGGAGGGCTCATTTTAAATCCGGTTTTTCTGAGCAGTGGCATGTCTGCCACTGTCGCCTCGGCAACTTCGGGCTTTTTGATATTGTTTACATCGTTTATCTCAGTTTTTCAGACAGCTATCGCAGGGGCACTTCCTCTTGTTAATTCACTGTACTTCAGCGCGCTCTCCTTCATAGGAGCATTGGTAATAGCCACAATTTTAAGATTCTTAATGAAAAAATATAAGAGAGCTTCACTGCTTCTCTTTGTCCTCAGTTTCGTCACGTTTGTTGGGGCAATTGCTGTAAGCGCTAACACTATCTATCGATTGGTCACAAATAAAAGCGCAATGGTGGCATTGGGAAAGATATGCCAGTAGCAATGCCTAGTTAATGTGCCTATGCTATTCAATAAACCTTTTTCATTTTATTCTAAAGAATGTGTTGTCGCTGTTGATAAGACTTAATTCGTGGAAACACATCTTTTTTCCTTAAGAAGAAAGGAGCTGCGAAAAGATATAAATTATGATTCATTTGTATTTGGCTTTTGAAAAACACGTTGCATTTACAACTCACCTGTAATCTATTGTTGGTTTTACATATTTTTGTTCGTGTTTCATAGTTTCGAGACTTAATTTTTAACGATTCTAATGTTTATCAACTCTCGCACTCTCTCCTCAGTCTTTGGTGGACTCAAGAGCTGAACTTAACTAAACAGCGATTTCCACAAACTGCTTGAGAAGTTTTCAAAATTTAATTTCTCATGTGCTCAATTCCAAAGAGATCTATCTACACATTTTATGTGGATTTCAAAAAGCTGATATCGTAGCTCTATTTCAGCAATCGCTTTCATGGAGAACATGGAGGAGTTGCATCTGGACTTCAACGAGAGAATTGATGCAGGGGTTTCTCTGCTTGCGAATACAAATAATCGTAGAAATCTCAAGAGAAACTTTTCTTATCATGCAAATTATGCAAATGGATTATTGATTATGAAAAAACTTCTGGCCAAGATCAAAGCTTGGAAAATTGGAAGTCGTTGATCGAAGAGGAAACCAGATAACAAAGGATAAGACCGTCATGTGCTTTGTCGAATCTGGCCAGTGGGAAAATTCCAAAACTCTGTCCTGGGTTATGGATTGTCATCTAAAAGATGTGATGCATTGTAAAGTTCATACAGATTTCTCGAATTGTCTATAACGGTATATCCATGCTTTCCTTGGAAGATGAAGAAATGATTGTAGGGTATAAATGCATTTAAATTTATAAAAAATTTTCACAATGCTGAGACATTACCTCAATCATACGTTTTAAGATTTGTGATTTTCACTTTCAGAAAACTTTCAAAACAGTGCGAAAAGCATACTGTTCAAATTAAAAGAGCATTTTCCAGACGTTGATTTTCTTTGACTATTAATTTCTTTATTTAAGAAAGAGAATAAAATCACATCACTTACCAAAAAAGAATTTGTAAAAATAGGACTTAGTTGAATCTAAAAAATGGCTAGCGTTTTCCTTTTCACTTTTTCTCAACTTTGGCCTTGAATAAAACGATAAATAACAATACGGGTCTCCTTAAATAATTGTGTCTGGGGTCTATATACATATTGAGCGTTTCGAAAAGACAACCTATTTTAAATTGATCTAAATAAATTACTCTAAGAGTAATAAAACCCTATTGCTATATTTTTAGGTGTTCGTAAAAACATTCATAAAATACAGTTCAAGCAAGTAGAATTCACGAGGAATCATCCTCAGTTCGTCGATCAGTTGCTAAATTAGATTATAGCCGTAGCATTACCTCAAAATGCTTTGGACAAGCTCAAAAAATAAAATTTCCTCTTTACTCGAAGGAATTAGCTGAGCAGACTAATAGCGACATATGGTAAATCGATTGCTCGTTTAGGTTGTCTCTGCTATTTTGGTTTTAAATAAGCCATCAAGGGAGGTATGCGTTAAATTATTTATTCGAGACACCCGAATTAACTTTCATAAAATCAAACGTTTTACTTTTGAAACCAAATAAAAGCTCGCACCCAAATGAAAATATTAAGTTGGTGTTTTGTTATGTATTACGCTTTGTACCCCATATCGTACTGAAAAGTATCCATTATGCTAAATTCAAGAATCACAATTGATTGCCCTAAGTATATGAAGGCCTATGCCCAGATACGACAGTATTTTTGCATATCCTCAACAACAATCATACGTGATAGTAGCTATCATAATTATCAGCAATAATAATGAAGAATCGTTTAGCAGGCAAAATTAAAAGACTATTGCTTCCTTACTTTTGAATTTAAGGATTTCAATTTACAATAGTTCGATTCCGCACATAGACTTCGATTCCAGAATAACGAATCATCGATCGATCAGTGTATTTTTAACTGGCTATCCTATTGCCTTTGACTAATCCATAGAATATTCCAAAAATCGGCTATACTGATGTCACTACTTCAAAAGAAAAGTTTACAAATCTTGTCAATTTCTCAAAATTTCCAGCATCACACAAGCCAGCAAGAATTGGCATGATTATTAGCGTGCTTCAAGCACTTTAATAATTTCTTGAGAAGCACTCAGAACAAAAAAAAAAATTGGATTTGTACTGAATTTGAAATTGGCCAGTAATCACCCGTCTGCGGAGATATTTTTAGAGATCAAAATTCAGCGATTAAAACCTTTTTCTTGATCGGAATTTAGAAAACAGCTCTTTCGCCACTTCATTCGAGTATGCCAAGCTCCTTTATCGAATCAAGTTTTTGCGATCCGGATAATCTCTGTCCTATACTGTACGAATGCATTGAGTCGATGTGCACACATAAATCGCCATTTCCGACATCGGCGAGGGAAATTATTGGGTCTATCTTGCTAATTATCGCTCTTGGCATGTCCACTGCCGGAGGAATGGCCGGATCATTCATTGCATCACCAATTCTCATTACGATTTTCAATTTTGAAACAATTCCTTCCATCCGAATCACCTATTGCACTTTACTTGGCGGCTCTATAGGTGGTTTTCTCATGAACGTCTGCAACCGCAGGCATGAATCCCGGAAACCAGTCATCGACTATGATGCAGTATTGCTTAGCATGCCTCTTTTAATACCAGGAGCAAGTGTTGGCGTTATCGCTAACCATTTCCTTCCTCCAATCGTTAATTTAATCACGCTAATACTACTTGGCTTTTTCGCGCTATATCGATGCTGGACAAGAGGGATCTCTGAATACCGAAAAGAAAACTTCGAAAAACGCAAAGCTAAAATTCTCGCCGTAATGGGAATCGCTTCCAATATTATACAGAAAGAAACCCCATCTGGTGGATATAAAATAGATTTCCCTGCAGAAGAAGCTTCAACTCGTGATAGTAATGCCAGCGAAGAAAAACCTCCAAAATACCCACTTATTCCTCTCAGAAGATATGTTCAATTCCTCCTGCTGCTTCTGATAGTGGTGATACTCCTCCTGCTCAGAGGAGGCAAGGGTATTCATTCTTTTGCTAATGTGGAATACTGTGGAGGGTACTATTGGATGATTTATGCTTTTGTGATCGCTGCGTGTTTTGTTTATAAATTCATCGCAGTATTAATCATCAGGTATGAACATAAACGTGCTGCAAAGAGTAATCACCCGGATATTGAAACAGAAGATCATCACATTTGGTGCTCAATTATGGCTGTAATCGCTGGAATAGCCACTGGGCTTTCTGGAACAGGAGCAAGCCTAATTTTAAATCCGCTTTTTCTGAGGCATGGCATGCCTACGAAGGTGGCTACCGCCACTTCGGGTTTTTTGATTTTGAGTATGTCGTCTGTCGCAGTTTTTCAGACAGCGATCGCGGGCGACCTTTTTCTTGCTGTGTCGCTGTATTTTGGTGTGCTAGCCTTCATAGGAGCGGTGGTCGTCAGCACAATTATAAGGTGTTTCATGAAAAAATATAGGAGAACCTCATTACTTTTGTTTGTTCTCAGTTTCGTGGCACTTGTCGGAGCTATCGCCATCACCACAAGCACCATCTATCGATTGGCTACAAATAGAAGCGCATTGGTGGAAACAGGAGATGTTTGCCACTAACAATGCCTGGCCAATATTTTAGATTGTAACTTTTTATGGATAAGCTAGTTTGATTTTTTTTTAGAGAATACGCCGTCATTCTCTACGGATAGGATTTTAATTCGGTGTGTTTAAATATATCTTCTTTTTGCAATTGTTACTGTTATAAGTTCAAATTATATATCAGTATTGCCAGTTATTCGGTTTAAATTGCTGAATCTGCCTCAGAGACTCTTTCCTATATTCATTAAGAGAGGCTATATAGTACAGCAATTCGACTAGACTGCCTTCAGTCTGGTGTGAATTGGCCATGAAAAGATTCCCAAAAAAGACTAAATATCCAATTCTGACAGGGAATTCCCTTGCAGAAACATCAAATTTTTCAAGACTTGACTGAAAATAAATTTCGAAAAACTATCGAATTTAATTTCTTCGGTCTACATTTATTTTAAGGCAGCTGACTGACTCACCGGATATTCATTATAAACATTTCGGATAGCAAGATGACTTTCTCGGAAATGTTTCTAAAACAGGTTATACTCGTACAACCTCATGAATGCTGGCTTGATATGGCTTTAAAATTCGATGAGAAAACCTGTCAATGGAGTTGGACTCTTCGAAATATTTGAGTAGTATGAAAGAGAAGGCCTGAATATTTCAAAAATCAAAGTGAAGTGAGAATTTACTTTCATAAATTTTCTCAGGAACGCTTTCTATTCACATACCGAAGGCCTATTATACCAATAAAGAGTAATTTTCATTCTATTTGTTAATAATTCAGGGCACTTTGAATAGATCGAAAGAATTTAAATCTTGGTTTCTGGAAATTTACTGGCGCCGAAATGGAGTTTGTGTGCAAATTCAATACTGGAGAGCTTCCCAAGAGAAAAAAAATAGTTGGTTGAGGTCCGCTGTATCCGGGCAAAACCTTGAGCATCTTCACTCTTAGGTGCGGAAAATAGAAACCCACTTCTGATTTAAGAGTTGTCCTAATTCCGCCGAAGCTTCATTAACGTTAGTCAGTAAAGAAAATAGTCCATTCAGTTCATATACCCGAAAAAACAAGTAGTTTAGAATCAATTTTTAAAGAGAACTTTTGAAAACAAAGAGATCAGAACTCCATGAGTCAGCTTTCCTCCGTTTTTCTAGAGGCTAGTTATTGCGACCTTAGCAATCCTTGCCCTGTATTGTATGAATGTATTCAGTCTATGTGCACTCATAAGTCGCCGTTCCCTCCGACGGTGAGAGAGGTTTTCGGATCTCTCTTGCTTGTTCTGTTACTAGGCATGTGCAATGTTGGAGGGATGGGCGGGTCTTTCATTGCATCTCCTATACTCATGATGATCTTTAATTTCGATACCATCCCCGCGATCAGGATTACTTATTGTATGTCTCTTAGCGGAGCGATTGGTGTCTTTATAACTAATTGCCGAAATCGAGCACCAAACTCTCGGAAACCCTTGATTGACTACGACACCGCCTTGCTTTGCATACCTGTAATGGTCGCAGGAGCGAGCATCGGCACCATAGCGAACTCTTTCCTACCACCAATCGCCTGCTTAAGTGTGTTAGTGCTGCTCTGCCTTGTAGCACTCGTTAAGTGTTGGAAGAAGGCCATTACGCAGTATCGCCAAGAGAATTACCAACGGAGCATCCAGAAAGTCCTCTTCCTGTTAGGAATCATCGCCAACACGCTTCGGAGAATCACTCCAACCGGCGACGACACTAAAATCGAAGTAAAGATAAAAGAAGTTCCTTCAGTCGAGAATGAAAGCAAGCCTCGAGGCCCTCCTCTTTTCCCATTCAGAAGATACTTGCAATTCTTGCTACTACTACTTATCGTGATCGTATTCTTGATTCTCAGGGGAAGTAAGTCTTTCCGCTCCGTTATTCAAGTGAAATACTGCGGAGGGTTTTATTGGATGATCTACGCCTTTACGATAGTTTCATGTTTCATTTTCAGTTTCTTCGCTCAATGCTTAGTGAGGAAGAAAGCAAAAGGCGATTCTGCCACGACAGTCAGTTCAGAATCATCTAGCGCAGCAGAAAAATTATTCGATGTGAAGAAATGCGCTTTTAGGCTGTCAGTGGTGGCGTTTGTATCCGGAGTAGTGGCTGGATTTGCAGGAGTTGGAGGAGGAACTATTTTAAATCCATTATTTCTTGATATGGGTATGAGTGGACCAGTTGCGGCAGCAACCTCGAGTTTTTTGGTCCTATTTACTTCTTTTATTTCAGTTTTTCAGACCGCATTATCGGGAGGTCTCTCCCTTGTCAGTGCACTGTATTTCGGTGCTCTTTCATTCTTAGGAGCTTTGGTAATAGCCACGGTTCTTAAGTGTATTGTGAAAAAATGCAAACGTAATTCGTTGATTCTCTTTGTTCTATGTTTTGTAACTTGTATGGGAGCTGTTGCAGTCAGTACTTATATAATTTATCGAATGATTACGAATAAAAGTGCAATGGTGGGCTTGGGAAAGCTTTGCCAGTAGCGACATCCAGTAGATAATGAGATAAAGTCTACGGCTTGTCGACGTTCTTTTATACGCTTTCAATCAGAATAGGTTAATGCTACTCAATATGACTTAAAATGTATGCTATATAGTGTAAATGCTGCATCATTTTCTATTAAATTGCTATAGGTTCTCATCTATATCAATACTTTCATTTAATTGCATTAATTCACATATTTGACTTTGCTTTTATCATTGGTCGTATGTTCATATATATAATTGCGTGTGGGACTTCGTTGTGACCTATTTCAATTGAACTTTATAAGCTACTTGAAAATTTGTTTATTTGAAAACAAAGCTAGCTGATAAGCTTAGAATTTGAAATAACTGGATGTTCTAAATCGATCAAAAGTAATAAATTCAAATGTAGAGATTCTGCACTGCCGATGAGAGCCGCGTAAAGAAAGAGATCATTCATAATCTGCAGTGAGCTAGGAGTCGAATTTGCTCTGTGTGTGGTGAGATGTCAAATTTGTTATAATAGACTTTGAGTGGCAGGTAGGTATCACAATGGATCCTTTCTCCTTCATATTTGGATTAGAGAAACTCTCGTGATAGTTTTATTTGTAGGAAGATTGGAGAATGCAGGACAGGGGAACTGCCGATGTTTTATGAAATGAAAATTTCGAGTGAGCTCATAGCAAGTGAGTGGATATTTCCAAGGTCACTCTGGGGTGCTTATTATCGATCATATCAGGGTCATCTCTTGCAATTTATTGAAAATAGAGAATTTACACAAACTTTATTACAAAAGTTCGAAAAAGATGAGGGCTTGGTTCCAAAACAAAACCCCCTGAGAAAAAAAATTCAGGCGACTTGACCTAATAAAACTTTACTGACTTCCCTCCTGATACAAAAAGGTTCTTAAAAATTAGATTTTTTTTTTTATTTTAATGGAACTTCTTTCTATTTGCGTTTGCTGCTTAATATCTCTTATTTATCAGCTTAAAATTGCATTGCATACTACATCTTAGAAAGAAAAGAATGTAAATGAACAAAAGAAAATTTATGAATGAAACTTGGTCAGTCCTTAAGTAAAACTGATTAATCAGGCCATTAACCCTCCCTTCCATGAGAATTTTAGTAATTTACAACATAATTACGGTTTATACGATATAATTCTTGAATTTATTGTAGTTATGAAGGATTGAGATAGCATGTAGCTGAATTATGTCGAGTGCTTATTATTTAAATCACTGGCTGCATAAAAAGTATTTTGTTTGCTGAGGGATGCTTTGTATGTTCCAATTACCATAGGAACTACTGAATATTTCGGAAAATGTTTTGATTTGTTAGCCTAATGAATATTGAGGAGGGATCGAAAAATCTGGAGTAGCCCGACACTGAGGTGATAGTGGAGGGTTATGATAAAGAGAATCTCTCGACATATTAGACTTTCTAGATTGGAATCAGAACATCAGATAACCCTGAAGGAAAAATAAATCAATAAACTCAAACAATGTTTCATTCAACCCATTCGCAAAGCATTTCAAGATGATATTCTTGGTTTCACAAACGTAAAGGTAGTTTCTGTGGTGTGTATATGTAGCATATGGAATTATTTAAGAGAGAAAACTTCCTCAAAAGCAATAGCAATAAGCTTATCTGCAATTATCAAATAAGTAATCTTCGAACACTGATTTTGAAATCGAGAAGATTCTTTGGTTGAAATTTTTATTTCAATTGATTTATTCGATTTCGAGTCAAACTCTTTTCTTCGAAAAAGAATGAAGCAAACATTCATCAGAATATCTTAATAAATAACAATAACACCCTGCAACTTCATTCGATTATGTACCATTCCTTTACCGAAGCTAGATCCTGCAACCAGACCTCCGATTGCCCTGCATTCTATACGTGCATTCAGTTATTATGCGAACATAAGACTGCACCATTCCCACCGACGGCAAGGGAGATACTTGGATCTATCATGCTTGTCATCCTCCTCGGATACTCCCACGTCGGAGGACTAGGAGGGTCATTTATTGCATCACCATCACTTATGACAATTTTCAATTTCGATCCATTTCCTGCAATGAGAATCACCTATTGCACTGTTTTGGGAGGAGCAATTGGCAATTTCATCTGTAATGGTTGGCGTCGAAGACCCAATTCCCGTAAGCCAGCCATCGATTATGATGCTGCACTGCTTTGTGTCCCTCTATTAGTCTCAGGATCGAGTATTGGTGTCATTGTTAATTCTACTCTTCCACAAATTTTCAGTGTAGCTGTACTGGGGATGCTGTGCCTTCTCGCACTTTACAAAACCTGGCAAAATGCAATTTCAGAATACAGAAATGAAAACTTCAGAAAGAACATACAACAATTTCTCTTTTTGTTGGGAATCGTCACAAGTCCGCTCACAAAAGTCAACCCATCCGACAAAGCAAAAATTGATGAAAAATTAAAGGAAATTAAGCAGAAAGACCCGAAAAAGATGAAAAACCATCCGCTCTTCCCACTCAGAAGATACCTACAAATGCTGGGGCTCCTTCTCGTCGTAGTTATCCTCTTGCTGCTGAGAGGAGGTAAAGCCTTCCATTCAATTGCTCGCGTCCCCTACTGTGGATGGATTTATTGGACTATATATGCTCTCACAATGATATTTTGCTTTGTTTTCGGTCTCGTCGTGCTGTTGGAACTAAAGAGAAACTCAAAAAAATCCAAAAAACCCAGCACAGAGAGCTCTAGTAATAAAGAAACCTCAGATTTAAAAACCCATGAGAACAACACCAACGAGGATAAAACAAAAGAAAGCGAAGCAAGCAAGGCCACCAAAGAGGAAATCAATTACAAAACAGAAGATGATAGAAAGAAGGAAGCTGAAATGAAAAAAGATAAACATCAGGAAAGTAGCATGAGAAGACACTGCTGCCGAATGCATTCCGGATATTGCCGCACGAAAATTGCGATTGTGTCTTTTTTCTCTGGAGTTATTGCTGGAGTGAGTGGAGTCGGAGGAGGACTGATCTTAAATCCACTATTTCTTGATATGGGTGTGGATAAACTCGTCGCTTCGTCAACATCGAATTTTCTGGTGTTTTTCACGTCTTTTATTGGAGTCTTTCAATCAGGAATTGCAGGAGATCTTCCGCCTTTTCATTCAGTGTATTTCGGCGCACTTTCCCTGGTAGGCGCTGTGGTGATAGAGATAGTTCACCACTATTTTGTGAAAAAATATAAACGGCATTCGTACCTTCTATTTTTCCTCTGCTTTGTGGCGCTAGCTGCAGCGTTAACTGTGATTGGCTACATTATATCTCGGACAATCACGAACACGCATTCAATGGTCAAGCTCGGAAGCCTGTGCTGAAAATAATAGCTTGCAATCGTGCAGAAAAAAACAAACAGTCTGTCGTTTTCGTAATTCTGTAGAGAATAAACCTTGTTTTTTGAAGTCTTTAAGTAGTTTGGAAAGTTATTTGGACTTGCTGTTTATATCTATCTATAACTCATTTCAAGAAATTAGATTAGGAGCTTGATATTAGCATTTTAATTCTATGATTATGTAAATAGTTGGCCAGGTGGAAATGCGACTCTATATTTACGTGTCGTAGGTTATATAACACGCATCCACGAAAAAAGTACTGAATAATATTCGCTGTTTCAAAGCAAATACACAAACTTAACACACTTCTTTGTTGATTTTGGTCCATCTGCTCGTCGAAGCGAAAAATTCTCCCCCAAAAACGTTATTGAGGCGATTTCATGAGCAACAAAACCAACATCATTAGTAACAACTCATTTAAAGCTCTGGATTGGAAAAAACAAGGTGAACGGAAGAGATGTTATCCGAAATAGTCGGAATCACGGAGTTCAGAACTTTGCATCTGTGATTCAATCCTATTATAATCTTATAGATCAGAATTTCAGTAGAATTAACAATTTCAAAAGCGGACTCGTAGATTATTCTCTAATTTCAACTTTTTCTCTGCGGATGAGCTCTGGAAAGTGCGAAATATGCGGCATCTACTCTAGACTGTGAACAAGTAGAGAGTTTTGAGGCATTTGGTCGGGTCTTTTCTTTCGAAGCCTAGATATTGAATTGGTATATTAACTAGAATTTCATTAAATACTTGAAATCTGCTCAATTAGTTATAATAATCTTAAATACCAAGCTATCAGAAACTACACAAACCACAAACTACTATGGAAAGTAATCAAGTCATAACTCAAAAGCGGCCAGCAGTGGTCAGACATTGTTCATGAAGAACTCGCAAAATTACTTAGGAAGGATTCCGCGCTCCATCCCACATTCAATCGCTTTGCATGCTCACGATCAAAGCCAAACACCATATCGTTCTCCTTGCGCAATCTCAAAATGGTTCGGGCAAAACTCTAGCTCTGTTGCTCTCAGCTTTAATGTGAGTTGACCTAAGCGAGCCTTTGGAAGTAGGAAAGAACGGGTTCTAGCCACAGGCACTCGTGCTCACTCGCGGCAAAGAGCTCTGCACTCAAACCCACGTGATCGCAAAAAGATTTGAGAATGCTTTCCCAGGAATCCAGATCAGTGTTGGTGACCCAGCAAACCTCACCAATGCTCATGTTCTTTTTTTGCACGCCAGGGAATCTGCTTACGCTTATCAGCAAGAGGCAAGTCGATCTCTCAAAGTTGAAACTCTTTGCGATTGACGAGGCTGATTACGTAATGACGAACGAGATGGGCAATAACGCCGTTCTCGCAGTTGCCAAGGCAATGACGAACAAAGAGCAGCAGTTTCTATTCTTTTCAGCAACTTATGAGGCAAAGGCAGTGGATACTATCAAACTGATAAAAAAATCTGACCAAGACTTTGTAGAGTTCCTCTTTCCTCCAGACAAACTGACCCTCGATGGAATATTACAACTGCATACAGTCTGCTCTAATAAGATCGAGTATATCAAAACTCTCATCTCTGGTCTGGAAGCGGAGACCCAAACCGTCATTTTTGCTAATACAAGGCTCGACGCTGAGAAACTTCTCCAGTATTTGTTGCAAAAGGATCATAAACCAGCACTTCTAATGGGAGGAGACATGCCCTTGGATGAAAGAGACCTGACTTTTCAGCAAGTTCAAAAAAGGAGAAATTCAAATCCTGATCACGACAAACTTGCTGGCCACAATGGCCAGAGGAGCAGATAACAGAAATGTGGGATTTGTTATCAATCTGGACATGCCTTTAGTTTTTGGATCCAAGTCGGAGGAGGTCGAAGTTGATATGTATCTGCACAGAACCGGAAGAACGGGCAGATTCGCTGATGTGGGTGTTGCTCTTAACCTTTTATCACGACCTGAGGAAAAGCTGTTTATTGAAAAGCTTGAGAAGCACTACAAGAGCAAGATCCCTGAATTGAAAGACCTGAAGCAGTTGAACGAACTTCTGGCCGAGGCCAAGGAACAAAACAGCATCAAAAGAAAGAATAACCAAGAAAGTGCATAAATCATCGAGTCCTTATTTTATTGTTGCTTTGCATCATATACATTAATACTGTAAAAATATATATAGGAATTGTATTGCATAACTAGCAACTATTAGTGCCTCTCAGAGGCAAATTTAAATATCCTATCATTTCTCTGCATTATGATACATGAACTCATATTTGAAATAAAAAAAAATGGTGTTTAATTTGAAAAAAACTCCAAAATTTACTTTATTCATCTGATCAACCTTCCGAACATTATTTTAAGTTGTCAAAGTTATTTAGTACTCACCAGAAAAAGAAGAATTCGTAACTAGTAATGGACTTTATAGAGTCTGGAAAAGTAAAGCACAATCGTTTCCTTTCTAACCGCATCTAGGAGGAGCCATCTACGCCTTCGTTACTCTTGGACCAACCGTCCTCATCATTATTGGTCTTAAACCGTAATTTTCTTTTTGGTGGCAAATTATCATATTCAAACTTTACATATAGCAACCGAAAGTGTCAACTCCAGAAGACTAGATAAATATCTAGCTGGCTACATAGACTCAAGGGATTTGAGCTCTGTTGGCTCTGATAAAAGCAATGACCTCGGAGTTGTTGAATATGTAAAAAAAAAAACCATTATTTTTATGGCTAATTGGCCATGAATAGTTGATTTACCCACTGCGGATGATCCAGCATAAATTCTCGGCAGGGTCTATCAAAGGAAGTGTAATTACTCTTCTGAACGCGATGATCGGAGCTGGTGCGTTATTCATTCATTATCGATACTTAATCGCTTTCTTTAATTGGTAGGTATCTTAGCCCTTCCGGATGCTATGGCTCGATCAGGAATCGTGTGGGGTACCTTTCAGCTTGCTTTCTGTGCATGGCTTGGATACTATACGAATATGATGCTGGTATCAGATCGTAATTAGATTGGATTAATGACACCATTGATATAGGTCAGAACATCAAAGCGTACTGGCAAATCCTCTTATCTAGGCCTAATGGGATTTCTGTATGGAAAGAAAGCTGAGTTCATCACCAGAGTTCTCTATTTTTTTGCACTCTGGTCAACTAATGTGGTTTGCATGATATTAGTGAGTCCATCGATTCCTCTTTGTGCTCTAACGATTTACTAGTCAAATAACCTTCTTGGGAAAATGATGCAAGGGTTTTTTGGTTCTTCTGTTCCTAGTTGGCTGAGTAACATATTCTTCATTAATCTCATTGGTCTTACATTTACCTCATGAAACAGCCGATCCTTCTGGATTGTTTTGGCCTCCTATATTCACAGTAACGATCTGATCCATTGGGAAATTTAACTTTAATTACCACTAATAGACGCTCATTATATTTCCTTTTTCGCTCCCGAAAGAAGTCGCAGCCCTGCGTTACCTGTACCTGATAGGTCTTCTTTTCATCATATATCTGACGGTCGCTATCACTGTAGAAGCCTTTTTGCCCTCAGTTTCTCCATTTGCAGAAAATATCAAAATTATCTTCAAGCCATCAAATCTTGTTAAACTGGAGGGGACGGTAATCATGCTTCCAATTGCTGTTTACAATTTCGTATGCCAAGTCAACACTCTCTACGTCTTTAACGTAAACGCGTAAACTTTTCCGCTCGGGCTCAATTTCTTTGCTGCTAGGAACTCCAAAGACCCTCAGAAAGAAGAATGAAAAAGGTATTAGGTCGATCAATGGGACTCCTTTTCCTTTTGTACGCTTTAATTGCGATCTTTGGGTACATTACATTCGCAGACCGAATTCCGGAGCTTGCGGAACAAGGAAACATACTTATGAACAACTACCAGAATCATATCGCTATTGCTATTGTAAGATATTTCTTAAACAATTGCTTATAATCTGTTATTTTAGGCGAACATCTTGGTTAATCTTCAGAACATTATGTCACTGCCTCTGGTCACCATGCCTTGCAAAGATAGTTTTAGTGAGATTATCTTTGGTGTCAGGCCTGATGATTATAAAGAATCTAAAGTTATGCATGTTCTGCTCGTTGCAAGTAACTAACTAACTGACCATGACCTCATCTATAACGCCAACTAGTCGTTGTTTATAGTCAGATGGCGGTTGCTATGTTTATTCCTACTATTACTACCTTAGTAACTTGGCTGGGATCGTCCATCACTCCTGTGGTATTTTACTGCGGAAAAGTAAAAATGCTTAATTATTTCTAATTAGATGGCGTATATTCTACCTGGAGCGCTCTACCTCAAGACTATCAAGGCAAAAAATACTACGGAAAGGGTAGGGACAATCGCGTTCTTGATTTTAGCCTCTGGTTTCATCGTGCTTCAAAATGTGTTGTTGATCCTAAAATGATCTTAAATCTTTCGTTTAAACTCTATTTAATATGAGTTGCATGATACAAACTCTTGAATTAATAAACTTCTTGTACGTATTAAAATTTTTTAAGGACGATATCCATCGAGGTGCATGACAGTATCCTTTGAATTCTGAACTACGATAGTTACCGGGGTTCTTTTTAGACTGAAGCGCATAACATAGATCCTTTGGGTTCGGAAGAAGATAGTAAATTTGATTTTTTTTTTTGAAGAGTCACATCTGTGCTAAGATTCAACAGGCAAAGACAAACTTGATACAGAAAGGCCTCTGATAGACCCAGCACAATCAGGAAGCTCTACTAGTGAGGATGATAATTTCTGGGACTATGTAAGACGAGGAAGAAGGCCATGTTAACAGATTTTGCGGCCAAATTTTAGTTATTCTACCCGTTCAGACTCATTCAAAGAAAATTCGCAAGTGGTTCGATAAAAGGAAGCGTAATCTCACTGCTCAATGCGTTGATTGGTGCTGGTAATTTTGCTTTGTGCTCTACATGAAGATTTTACTAATGTGCCTCATCTCGGTGTAGGTTTTTTGGCTCTGCCAAATGGTATGGCTCAATCAGGAATAATATGGGGATCTATACAACTGGTGCTTTGTGCCTTGTTGGGATACTACACAAATTTTCTATTGGTAAATAGACTGTTATTCAGGCCTAGACACGAAACTATGCTTTTTAGATTAAAGCTGGAGAGCAGACCAAGAAATACTCGTTTATATCTCTCGCCAAGGTGTTGTATGGTCCACGAACGGAACTTGCTGTCAAAATTATTTTCTTTATAAATTTGGTCACGTCGAATTCCGTCAACATGATTCTGGTCCTTCTTCTAAGTTTACTAATGACTCAATTTGTCAACAGATCAATAATCTCTTTGGAAAGACTGTCCAAGCGTTTTTTGGAAGCTCAGCACCAGAGTGGCTTTGTAACGCCTAAAATCTCTTCCTTATTGATTTGAATCTTTGTTTTTTTCACAGCCAATACTTCCGGCTATTTCTGGCTGCCAGTCGTCACGGTAACTCTTTTCTTCTGTGTGTCTCAACTCGACACGACCATTTCCTAGGTTTTCATACTGTTCCCTCTATCGATCCCAAAAGAAACAGCAGCACTGCGCTATGTCTATCTGTTGGGATTCGTTCTCGTTCTTTACGTTCTGTTCGTCCTGATTTACGAAGCCTTCCTCCCAAGCATAGATAACTTCTCCAGCAACCTTAAACTGGTATTCCAGCCCGATCACCTCTTTAAAATCGACGGCACCCCAACGTTCCTTCCTGCCGCAGTTTTCAGTTTCGTTTGCCAATACAACACGCTCTACATCTACAATGTAGCTATTTGAAAATAGTGATTTCCTCTGATTTTTTCTTCTTTCTATCTCTAAGGAACTGCAAAGACCTTCTAGAAGAAGAATGAAAAAGGTTGTAAGAAGGGCGATGGGAACTGCCTTTACCGTCTATTTCTTGGTGGCTGTCTTTGGGTACATCACTTTCGCTGATCGCTTGGATGAGCTCAATGAGAAAGGAAATATCTTGATGAATAACTACAGAAATCACATTCCCATTACTATCGTAAAAAGATTTTTTAATTTTTATCACATCACTCGCTAATTCTTCAAGGCTTACATCTTCGTCACCTTCCAAAACTTATTCTCATTGCCATTGTCCATCATTCCTTCCAAAGACAGTCTTGACAATATCCTATTCCCAGGCCAGACTGAAGTAGCTTATATTGAACGAAAGGAACCGTTTTGGAGACACGTCCTCCTCATCGGCCGTAAACCCATCTTATAACGAAACCTTAGAGCCATCTTTCAACCTAGTTAATACACTTGCCCCAATGGCGATAGCGTTATTCATTCCAAAGATCACGATTGGAGTTAATTTCATGGGTGCTACCATCTCACCGACTGTATATTAAACAAATATTATTCCACCTTCTAATGCACTTTTATGGTTTTCAGATCACATATGTTCTGCCAGCATTTTTCTATCTGAAATGTATCAAAGAAGACAACAAAATAGAGCGTGTGGCCATGTATCTCCTCATCGCATTTATCGGTGCGTTTATGGTGTTCCAAACGTACGAGAATATTGTGACACTACTGCCCTCAATATCTTCATAACGGTGTTAAATTTATTGCTATGTATTCGTAATCCCGAGGCTAGGTTAAGTATCGTTTCGTTTCTCTCTTTACAAGCTATCTAAATTAAAACTCAGATCTCCCATGCAAATCTTGCGTGATTAATCATTAGCATTATTCTTTTATATTATCTCTCAATTTTCTCCTATCTAATGAATATAATCAAACTGGAACACAGGATAAGATGATCAATCTTTTAGAATATTAGAACCAGCTAAATTCTAAGTAAGCAATTGTTAATATTTTTCATTCCACTCATTCTTGAGTAATGATTTATTCAAGTAGGCTATTGGTTCTCACTTTGATATAAGATGCAATTATATTTTGAAATAGAAGATCTATATCACGTTAAAAATCGCTGTTGAAAATGTCAATGCAAATTACCAAATCAAATCTACCAATGATTTTAACTCATCAAAAATTGGAAGGAATTCAGTTTCGCATTGGTCATAGCTTACGACCAGATTTGTCAAGGCTTGGTGCAAGTTCGAGTTATTATCGAAGCACAATGCACCTCCTCCTCTCTTCTTCTGAGAGGCAGCTCTGTTAATATCAGCGAAGCAAGCAATTTTGCGGTCTCCTTGATAGGAAATCGCCCACTTTGAATGATCTTGAGCAACATTCCAAGTGATCTGATTGTTGAATTTAACCGAATGGATGTTGAGGCATTTGTGTCTGCCGTCGCATTGAGGAGGCTCAACTGGGTGGCTCCATGTCTCAGCGATCAAATCAACATTGTAGTAAGGAGAGATCACGTAAGAGAAGAAGTATTCGAGGAGCTTTGGGCTCTTGGTGAAGTACATCATTTTTTGGCCATTCAATCTGACGTGGATAGCCTCTGCATGAGTATTGAGTGGTGAGTTTGGAGGTTTTAGCGAGGCGTTGTCATAGTACACGTTGGGACGGGCGACTCCAAGACCGGCGATGAGGCTGTCAAATCCATGAGCGTCGATCGTGATGCACATGAAATTTTGTGCATAGATCAAACCGGTGCTCGGTAGTTTGATATTAACGGTGTCATCATCAATGGTTGGGAACTTAGGGACACTGTGCATGATATAGAAGCCGACTTTGGTTGTGGCATCAACAGCGATCACACCCTTAGCATGAGCTCTGTCAGAGACGGTCTTGCCGTTAGGGAACTCATCGTTGAATGCCATAACTTTGAGGGAAGATCTTGGGATGTGGTTGAGTTGGTCAAGGGTCTTTGACATAGCTGAAGAGGCATCGTCGATGTCAGTAGAGATGAGGTTGAAGTTAGTTTTGCCTGCAGAATCGTCGTTAGCATCATAGTACAGATGAGCAGACGTTTTGAGAGATTTTGGCAGTTTTAGCTTTGCCCACCATGCGACTGGTTGGCCTGCACCGTTAAGGCAGTCTAGGGATTGGACGCTTACAATCAAAGCGAGCAGAAGCAATCCGGAGTAAAGATGTTTCTGGTTTGTCATGTGACCTGCGATAAATCAGCCGGTTTATCTTGAGACGATTTTCCTGTATTATATAAAATTTTATCGGTCAGATTTAAGAACTCTTAACGCTTCAGGAGTAAGCGGCATTAAAATAAGGAAGTAGTTGGAGATTCTAAATTCAAGCTTCATTAATGAGGACTTCCGTTTTCAAATGCTGCAGGTTGCTGGATTACTGGAATCAGAACGCACGATGCAGAAATAGAAGATGACTTGAGTGAATGAGCCATGAGATAATGCAACTAATGTCCACTCACTTCAAACCGTTCCGTTAGTGATCATAAGGTTTTTTTTTGGGGGGTTATTTTACAAGGAATGCTCTTGATTTATTTCTTCTCTAATTCAGTATTGTTTTTTTAAAGCCGTATGTTCTTGTTCTAATATGGCTCCATTGTGGGTTAATTTTTAAAAAAAACGCATGAAGGGGTCCACTGATGAAGGTGATTATCTTTGAGTAGAATAGAGTAAGAATGAGGTTTGAGCAAAATCTATCCTTTCCTAGCGATTTACACGCTATCAAATTTAATTAAGCACTTTAGCTTGATACAAATTGGAACTTTGCAAATTCCTAAAACCAGCAATTGGTATAAAACTCCTACCAGAATTAATTGAGATTACGCGAATGTGAATGATGCCCTGCAATAGCTTGGCTGCAGGAAGAGGAAGAAGAAATTCTTCAATATTTTAAAAAAAAAGCGATAAAAATTGTGAAACTCGCGAAGTTTTCCGTGTGAAATTCCTGAAATTTAACAAATCGATAATTTAGGAATCTGAGACGTTGAATGAAGAGCACTCTTCTTCTGACCAATCGGTCTCACAGCTAATAATTGACTAGCTTTACGAGTTTAAAAGCACTGACAATATCGGTTCCAAAGTTAGGTTTTAATGAGCAATTAATGCGAAAAAAAAAAGAGCCTGTAAATTCGAGATCTACGTTGATAGAATTAATGATGTGATGACTTTGGTCACGACAACAGAGAATAATTAATAGATGAAATAAGAACGAGTTCCCATCGAAGCCGAGCGTTTCTCTATCTCTTTTCTAATATTGCGTCAGAGCCTCCTCAGCTTCAAGAGAGGGGGGAAAAAAGCGTGGGTAAAATTTTGCGTGGGGCAACGGACTCTTGCTGGTTATAACAGGCTTTGCTCGCTCAGACAAGGCTTTTGGTTAGAGTTTCTGTGTATATTTCTAGCTCTAGTTTAGAGGTGCAATATACTGAATGACTTTTCGAGCCTATTGAAATGCATACCACACATTTTTTTAAGCGTTTTTGATAGTTTCAAATCTATTGCAGAGGTCTTAGGAGCAGGGTTAAAATACAAACCATAAATTCTGTTCAACCCAAGACCCAAAGTTGACCAGTTAACTTTCATAAATTTGCTCCAAAGATTCAGACCTTTCTTGAGATTCGAAATTGCATAGCTTTGGATTCCGATTTAGAGCACATCCTAAAGGCAAAGTTCCAGAAATATGTATTCACATAGCATTGTATCTTTGATCTATTTCTTTGAAAAATAAAAAA
>ENA-UOUE01000289-UOUE01000289.1-compost-metagenome-genome-assembly--contig:-NODE-289-length-42258-cov-14.884332_pt1 | contig 42258 bp, 39 predicted proteins | sample MGYA00238146_ERZ747223 | MGnify/ENA primary metagenome ERZ747223 (study PRJEB28781, sample SAMN06268865) | compost metagenome | isolation source: single cell | place: USA: California, Emeryville, Joint...
GCTTGGACCAATCTGCCGAGCTTGGTGACTGGGTGCCATTCTTCAACTTGTGGGCCACCCTTTCTTGGGCCTCCCTTACCGCCTCTGGCACCACCAAAACCTTGAAATGGAAATTAAAATTCCGGGAGCCTCAACTGAGCATTTCTTACCTCTTCTTTGTCTGTCGCCACCAGCGCCGCCAGCACCTCCGAGTGGTCCTGGGGTTCCAGCACCCTTCTTTTCTCCTTTAACTCCTCTTTCAGCCATTTGAATCTTGTTCTGAGCTTTAATGAATTGGATTTGCTAAAAAGCTTTATTAATTTTCTTAAGATTTCCGTATTTATTGCGTGTGACACCAAAAAGGGAAACCCGTTTTTCAAAATTTACAGCTTTTTCAAAACTTGATGGTCTGCCTGCCCTTTTTGCTCTCATTCAAGCATTAAACATATCTGCCTTAAAAACGTTTCTTCTTCTAGAGCATTCTTAGGCTATGATATACAATGAGTGTTATTTAAGCTTTTTATGACTTTGAGAAATATTTTGTGAACTTTACAATTGTATAATTTCGCGCCACCTTTTTTAAAAGAAACTAGCTCAATTTTCAGAGTTCATTACTTATGGCATAATTGTATATAGCATACATGACATTAGATTATCAATCAATTTATCCTGGCTTTGTAATAGGTAGATTTGAGATGCATGGTAAATATTTTCTCACTTTGGGATAACTATGGGCGACTTTCCCTGCTTTTCCATAATAAAAGCAAGAGCTGGATAGCTTTCCTTCTTTCTAATCTCAAACTTTGGTTTTCCGTCACCACTAGGGGCCTCTTGTGGTTTTATCGCATTCTCTTCGTGAGCCTTTTTTACTCCTGACATTGAAAAACATGGATCAGATACTAATTCGCAATGAGTAGTGTTAAACCTTCTCTGACGCCCAGAGGACTGTCATTCGAGCTTGCACCAGCCACATGTCTGTAGCTTGCTGTCGTTTTTTTCAGAGCGTAGATAGCCTGCTGCCTTGCAAAGCTAGCATTTTCCTCAATTTTATTGATTTTGCCGTCCAGCATCCTGACGACGCGGTTAGCATATTGCTTCAACGCCACGTCATGAGTGACCATTATCTACCGCAACAGCATTCAAAGGGTATTGGAAGTGCTTAATACAAATGGGTTACCACGGTAATGCCTTCCTTTATGTTCAAATCAATAATAATTTCCATAATGAGATCGCTGTTCTTGGTATCCAGATCACCAGTTGGCTCATCCAACAGCAAAATTTTCGGCTTATTCGATAATGCTCGGGCTATTGTCACTCGCTGCTGCTCACCACCAGACAACTGATTAGGAAAATGATTTATTCTGTCCTTCAGCCCCACTTTCTCCAGTAGAGCTGTCGCAGTTTTTCTGATTTCCGACTTGCTGAGTTCTCCCTTTCAACCAATTACATTCCGCACAACTAGCTAAGTTTACCTTTAAAATCATAGGAAGTTCCACATTTTCCAATGCGGTTAACGAGCCCAACAGATTGAAAGTCTGGAAAACAAAAGCAAGATGGTTGAGTCTTAAACTTGCCAAGATCTTGTCTTGTGTTGTTGATTTGATTCTCTGACCCGCGATATAAACCTCTCCCTATTAGCAGTATACCATTTATGTTGAAACTGAAAATCCAGTGTAAATATCCCTACTTTCGTCGGCTTATCAATGGTTCCAATCATATTCAACAGCGTTGTTTTACCACCGCCTGAAGTACCCAGAATACAGATAAATTCTCTTTCTTGGATAGATAGACTCACGCCTATTCACCATGGATCACTGCCTGAAATAATTAAAGCGCTTACCTCGAAGAGCAGTGACTCCCTCAATACCCAAAAGATAAGTTTTATGCACATTTCGAAGGACAATGAGTTCTTTTCCAGGTTGGTTAAGTGGAATATCAGCAACTTCTTGGTCAATGTCCGCGACAGGTTCTAAACTCATAGACTTCAGAGATTTGGAGGCTGAAATCTCAAGAGGCTTGTCAGTATACTGGAACTGATCGGGACTGGGTATTTTAGTGGGACTATGAAATCCTTTCATCTGATCAGGGCTGGATTTGTCATCTCGAAAAGATCCACTGAGATTCTGAAAATCTTCCTTGATGTCCAATTTATAGTCAGGGTCAAATTCATTCTACAGATATAGTTAAGCAAAGCTCCTCTTCGTCATGAGAATTACTGAGCCGCTATCACCGGACTTATTCTGGTTGTTTCTAAAGTTGTATTCTCCTTCCATTAAATCCTCAGTGTGGTAAGGCAATAGTAAAAGTCACGGATATTAATATAGCGCCTGATTACATATCGTTAAAATAAGTAAATCAGAAAACCGAAAGAAATCATTTAAATATCACTGTTTTATTGAAAAGAGGTAATATTGCTTAATCCTTCTCTTATTATTATTGAATACAGTTGGTTTACTGCTTACCATGGGTCATAAAGAAATTAAAAACCATGAATAGAAAAATATTTGTGAAGTCAAATTGCACTAGAGTTGAACTTATCCAACAATTGAGAAATATACCCTACATTTTGGCTGCTAAAGGATTTTTACAGGGAACCTTAAAAACTCGCATCCAGTTTCGAGAATCTTTGCGATTTGTCTAAAGCTCTTAGCCAAAATCTCTTGGTCAGGCTCCTCTTCTTCCAGCAGCTGATTGAACTGCTGGCAGTAGCTGTTTAACTCTCTGAGAATTGAAAAATGCTGCGAGAACAGAGATGAAACAGAATCTAACCGAACTCCACTAGTAAGTTTAAACTCGGTTTCTTTCTTGGAACCTCTTGGGTCTCTGACCTCACTAGCTCTTTCCGATAGTCTAATCGGACTTTCTTCTCTTTGAGGGTCAGTATTAGCTTTCATTCCTGAGTATCTCTTCTTATTATCGCCTTGCAACCCGCGTCCTTTCTTCAAAGCGAAGTTTTTCTTTTTAACCAACCCGCTCGCTAACATCGCAGCTTGGTACTCGAATTGTCGCTGCTCATCGGCTCCGAAGCTTATGTAAGGGAATGGGCAGTCCAATCCGAACCTGACCATCGATGCGATGAATTGCTTGTAGGTAATTGAATAGGTGTTAGTGCCTGAGGTGATTGCATAGAGAAACGCACGAGAAATCGTGAGGTCTTTTGGGTACATTAGATTTGCGACGGTTGGCTCGGTATCATTGACTTCCTGCAGCGCGAGGCCGAAGTCCTCGATTGAGAGGACCTTCTCCATATCTTGATTGTTTTTATAGAAATACTTCGTCATTGCTTTTATATTCTTCCGTTTAGCCTCGACATATTCATCGATGAATGCGAGCAACAGCTTATCGACATCAACACCTTCGGCGTCTTTGTCAGGTCCTTCTCCGATAAATCGATACTGCTGTTGGAGCTGCGTTAAGAACTTCTTTCGGGCAAAGTCGCCCTGGAAGACGAGGATGCTGTTAGCTATATCTTCCAGCCTTTCCTTTATCACCCAGGTCGTTCCTTCGGAGTGATCGATCAGCGACGCAGGGTCTGCGACAATACGCTCGAATGCAAAAATAACAAAGTTTTGCAGGTAAATGTCGTATTCATAGGCATTTACGACGTCTTGTGGATCCCGAGACTTGCCGACGCCAATGATGTTGCACATCTTAGCGAACGTCTGAGCTCTCGGCCATATCTTTACATAATACTTCAATGAAACGAGAAACTCCAGCAACTTTAGTTCAGCTGTCCTCCTCAACTGATATTTCTATTTATTAGAAAGGCATTAGAGAAAACAATGCGAAAAACTCTAAATGTTACTTTCAAAAAGTAAAGACAAGTATACTCGCTCAAAGGCACAAAGGTATTGATGAGTGAGTTTTCTATTTCTATTCTGTTTTTGATGCGATCGTTGTAGATTTCGAATATAATTCTCTTGAAATACGCCCAAGGAAGCACTCGCGCGTTTTCTCCTGACTTGGTGATATTTTCCAAAAAGATAATCATATTCAACGGCAAGTTCCAGTTGTTTTCAAACTCTTGGATCATGTTCTGAGCCTGACTCATCGTAATAAGGCCAGGGTTTTTCTTTTTCGCTTCAGTCTGACCCAATTCGCTATCTATCTGAGTTTTTAACTCTTTGTCCTTGAGCTTCACAATATTCTTCGGATCGACTCCCTCTAACTTGTCTCCTGAGTCGATTTGTTGTTTGAGTTTATCTTCAACGTTCACGGTGGCACTTTCAATGGTGGCAAAATCCGCATTGACTGGGTGGTCGTCGTTGAGACTCCTCAAATGATTCGCTGCCCAAGCCAGCTCTCCGTCATCAACCTGGGTCCCTACATCGTACTTCATCTTTTTTAGCGTTGCTTTTAAATGATTGTTCATGTCTTTGATAATCTTTGTCTAGATACAATTGTTACTTCCAATAGCAAGAAAACGAAGGGAATACTTTAATTATGTGCTCACGGTCGAGCTCCTCGAAGTGTTCCTGCAGACGCCCCACGTCATCTTGCAATTTTTCCGAGTACTCTTTCATGCCTCGCTCATGCGAGTGTCCCATCAGCTCCTCGTTCTTTTGCTTTTCATGATGCTTCTGATGGAGAGCTGAGTGAACCTCATGTTTGCTTAACTGATGAGCTATTCTTATCTCGCTCTCGAGCTTCTCGATGCTCATCATCTGGACTTTGGATGACGATTCTAATATACTAAACAAATGCTTGAAATTTTGATGCTTGGCCAATAAATCCTCCTTTTCAAACTCAACTTTTTTCAAATTTTCCTTAATTTCGCGAAGTTTCTTCTCAATCTCTACGTCCTGATAATGAAACAGCTTCATCGAAGAGTCCAGCAATTTCTCAAACAATTTCCTATGGGTAGAGGCAACTTTTTGAAGCAGGCCACCTAGCTCTGCTCGGTAACATTTTACCTTCATAATTACCTAAAAATTTGTTAACAACTCCTTCATAGGCAGAAAAAATTTACTTCATCCATGCAAAAATTCGCAAGGCTGTACTCTTCAAATATTTTCATGAAATCCTTTTTATCTGCAAAAAAATTTCTAATCGAAATTGGCAAAGTCTCGTAGAAATTCACAAGATTCACTTTTGCGGCAGTGCTTGCGTCTACACCGTACCCTGTCTGAATTCTCTGGGTCGAAAGATTTGTAATTCTTTCAGTGGGCTGGAGGTCATCCTGATTGCGAAACTCCTGTGCAGTTAAATTTGTCTTTTTGAAGCTCTTTAGTCTGAATTTGTTAGTGTCTGGTTTGCTGCTTGTTAAGTAGAACGGATTTATAGCGTAGTCGCTGTGAAAAGCGTTTTGAGTGAGGTTTAAGTTTTTAGGGGTGTTGGCAGAGCGCTCTGGGTTTTTATAATCAGCTGCGGCTTGACTCATGGAGCGTTTTTCGAGATTGGCAGAGTCAAATCTGTCGGAAGTTACAAACGATGGGAGATTTGTCTTCTTTACACCCGATGAGAATTCAAGTTGGTTGGTTGGGATGTCTGGTTGGGTGGATCTGTGGGTGAGGAGGCGGGTTGGTTGGACCATGCTGCTTGTTTCTACGTTGGAATCGTAGATATCATTTCGGTTTGGTCTCAAGCTGCGAGCAGAATGCGAGTGTTCTTCTTTTGGGTTACCGAAATTGAAACCATATTGAGTTGCAGAGTTTATTTTGGAGAGGGAGGTGATCTTTGCAAGTTGGTTGATTTTTGCTGTTGGTTTTGGCTTTTGATCCATTTGATGAAATAAAAAAGTTATCAGATTTTATGCCGTCAAAACTGAAAGGTTTATGAATTAAGTAGTTATTTTTGTGAGTTGATTGAGTTGATGAAGAAATCATTGCAAATGTAATGTAATAACATCATATCCATTTCAAAGCATTTGTTCATCAAATTTTGAGCTATCAGTTGCTCAATGAGAATTTAGTATTCAACTTCCCCAAGCAAATAATATCATCATTATCATGATGAGATATTATATATCGCTTCATGTAACTCATGTAATGTTATCCCTATTTTTGTTGTGGTTTTGTATAAAACAGACGGCAGGATGGCTGAACTCGATTAAAGATTCTTCTGACCTTGTCTCAAAGCTGATGACCTTAGAAATCATATTGTCTATTTCTCAGTGATCAGCACGAGGAGTCATTTATACTATTAAAAAAGTATACCCTAACGCGCGTTCTTTGGATAAATTTTTCTTCGTGTAGTGAATTCTAAAGTTCTAGCAAGCAAAACACAGTTTGCTAATTAAAAGCTATTGCTACTGGTCAACACTGGATACTGCCTTATTTCATAAACATAAAGCCTTAAGTAAGCATGAAGTTTCACTAGATTCATAGGTTTTTCTCGAAAAAATACATCTGCTTTTAAAATTTTCTCGAAAAAAGCTGACTTTCATTGCAGATTTCTGAGAAGCACTTCCTTTTCATTCGTTCTGATTTTATGATTAAACTCCTCATTGAGGTATGTGATCAATTTCTGGAAGTTGCAATGAATTCATTTCTAAATTTTGTTAGGTAGTATTTTACAACTTTCAATCTGATCCGATCATCAAAACATGATTCAATTTCTAAGAAATGCAGTCTCCTTCAATTCTGCTTGAGACTACGTACTTCCTCAGTTGAGATTGATTTCTACAAATTAGTTAGCGCTCTCAACATTTTCATTTTTTCAAATCAGGCTCTGATGAAAAACGTACGCAATTAAGTTCTTACAATCATATCGAAAACGTGGTTTTTCTCGATCAATATAACGAAATTAGTTGAAACTCGATAGAGTTAAATATTCAGATTAATTTTGCAAAACCAGAAAGAAAAATAAGACTCCAACATGGAAGGAACCGAACTTGAATTGAAAATTAAATATCAAACCGACAAAGTTGCTGATGTCAAAATCATGTCAACTGCCACGGTCTTGGAACTCAAGGAAGCTTGCGCTAAAGTCACTGGTATCCCAGCAACCGATCAAAAGCTGATCTATAAAGGTAATCGAATAATTTCCTTCGATCGCTAAACCTTTCCCAGGAAAAATTCTAAAGGATGCCGAGGTTTTGAACGCCCTCAAGATCGAGTCAGGACATGCTCTTCATTTGGTATTTCGCTCTCTTTTAAAACATTCTTTAATGAACTTTTTAGGTGCAAACTAAAGGTAAAATGACATTTTAGGTCTGGTTTTCTTTAGCGATTCGATTAGCCTCAACTACCGAGCCTTCTGCTGAAGACAAGAAGAAAGCTGCAGAATCTCAAGGCACAAGTGGTACCGGTACCTCAGGCACTGGCACCCAAAGCAATCCTTTTGCTGGCGGTTTTGGTGGCATGGGAGGCTTTGGTGGTATGGGAGGTTTCGGCGGAATGGGTGGTATGGGAGGAGGTCTCGGTGGCATGGGAGGAATGCCTGACATGAGCCAACTTGCCAATGATCCAGGCTTCAGCTCAATGCTCCAAGGCGTAACCAAGAAGTCCCTTGAATAACTAACTAATCATCTCATGTGTAGGTTCTCAGCAACCCTCAAATGCTCCAGAACATCATTAACTCAAACCCATTTTTGAAGCAGATGATCGATAGCAACCCACAGATGGCACAGATGTTTAACGATCCAATGATGCTTCAGATGATGGCTGACCCTAATGTAATAAACGCAGCTCTTGGCATGATGCAAAGCGGCGGAATGGGAGGCATGGGAGGCATGGGTGGAATGCCTGGCATGGGCGGAATGTTCGGCCAACTTGGCGGCATGGGTGGCGGTAATTATATTGTTTATCTCTCATTCTAAAGCTCATAACGCAGGCACAACCGGCACAACCGGCACCACAGGCACAACTGGCACAACTGGTACCTCTACTACCGGTACTACCAACCAACAAAGCGGTGGCACCCAACAACAACCAAATCCATTCGGCATCAACTTTAACGATCCTGCTTTCCTTGAACAAATGCAGAATCTCTCAGGTAAACTGAAAAAATGCTAACAAGTCCTCACAATTTGTATAGGCGGTTTAGGCGGTTTTGGAGGCTTTGGAGGTCTCGGCGGTTTCGGAGGCACCGGCACTCAGAGCACCACTCAAACTCAAGACAACACTCCTCCTGAAGAAAAGTACAAGGATCAATTAGCTGCCCTTGAAGGTATGGGATTCACTAATAAAGAAGTCAACATCGCGGCTCTTAAAGCCACCAACGGAAACGTTGAAGCTGCCGTTGAGAGAATCCTTAACATGTAAGTAAAAATAATTTGGACCGATTCGCTTTCAGAAAAACATTGAAAAATAATCACAGGGGCTATATATGCATAAGAACTTCCTTTAGGCTGTTGAAAAAGCAGAAATTTATTTGTATAGAATCTGCCTATCTCTGAATGAATGAAAAAAAAATTAACACTAACATTAAAGCAATAATCCAAGATCTTCTGTCACCTACCACTTCTTCAACATTAATAGGGCTATAACACAAGAGTTTGAAGTTTTGATATTGACAAATCAGTCAGGTTTTTTTTTTTAAAATGAAAGAGATATTACGAATAGTAATGCATCATGATAACAAAAAATATTACTTCGTTTTCAAGTGTCAGTAAAGTCGCGGTGACGATGATGATGTAACCTACGAATACTAAAAGAATAAATTTGCAGCCTGACTTACAACGTATTAAAGTCCTAAATCCGCCGTTATATATCAATTGGTTTCGTTTTACACACGGGACAATTGTTTTTAATAAGCAGCCACTTGTCAATGCAATCCTTATGGAATTTATGGTTGCAAGGAAGCTTCCGCTGCAGATCTCCCTTTTTGTAATCAACAATGCAAACAGCACAGACCTCACTGCTCGTTGGCTGTGCCATTGTTTTTTGCGGTTGAGTCTTCTCTGGTAGCTTAGTAGTCGGCTTTGTTGACGTTTTGGCTTTAGGATCTACCACAGGTTCTCTCTTCTTACTAAAGAAGAATTTCCTTGGTTTAGGCGCGGGTTTTTCCTCCTTAATAACAGGCTTTTCCTCCTTATAAACTGAAAGAGGGAGTTTGTCGATTTGTTTCTGTGTTGGTTTAGGTTCTTCCTCCTGCTTCTCTTCCTCCTGGAAGACGCCGTGAACGTGCTCAAAATACTGCCTCGCTTGAGGGAAGACAAAATGCTGAGGAAAAACTTCTTCAAAATCTTCTTGATCATAGCGGAAGCCATATTGCGAGTCTATTTCCTCAAATGAGTCCTCGGAAAATTCATCATCGTCTTCTATATTCTCATCGTCATCGTAAGCGTATGACTCTTGGTATTCATCTTCCTCGTCTCCTCGGAAGGAGTCCTCATAATAGTCATATTGCTGAAATTGCCTGGGCCCGTTATACATAGTGCCTCCTCGAGGTCCCTTGACATAAATACCTCGGTCGTCCATCCTGATCTGCTGTCCGTTCTGATTTATGCTGATGCCCATGCCGTTCATTCTTACATTCTGACCGCCTCCAGAAACTGTAACACCGTTACTCCCGATTTTGATGACCTGGTTTCCGTTGCGAATAACCATACCGCCATTGTTAGACATGGTCACGCCAAGAGAAAAATTCATTGAGAAAAAATGAGCCTCAGACTGTTATGTGTGAAGAAATATGAGTCTTTACGGACCAGTGGTAATTGAGTTTTATTCTTAGTTTCCGATTTTACGTGATTAAATTGCCTCAAATTGATAAAAAGTTTGGGACTTTTAATCCTCAGATAGTTGCTCAATCGCATTTCTTTGATAACTCTTCCAACAAAATTTCTTTTATCGCTAATGAGTCAGTCTCTAGAGGATCGTGATGAAGGGTACCTCTTGAAGCTGAAGATTTGTTAGAGTGATAACGCGGTTTTTTTTTTTGTTGGCTCATTGATGACTAGAATAACTGCTATCATGGATGTAAAAGGCAAAATAAAGAGAAAGAATTTCAATTACCTTGGTGCTTTGGATGCCATCCGAATAGAATTCTCGAACTGTTAGGATTTATATTCGAAAGTGACTTTTTATGCTACTACCTTTCTCATCACTGTCAATATTTTTGATTATCAGCTGGCATATGTCCCTCAGACGGAAGATAGTGTGGACGAGATAGAGGAGATGAATCGATATAATTTCCTAATTCTATAATGAGAAAAAACCTGTTAGATGATTTTGCTGTCAGTAGTCAGAAGGCATCAATTGGTTCTTCAGATCTCCTCCACTCAATTTACTGTGATCAATGCAGGTTCACATGAAAAAATAATAGAGAATTGATAGGTTTAAACTTTTTTTGTTAAATAAGTACTCAAACTTTCTCACCCGTGGTTGGTGAGTTTCATCTCGATTCTTGGGATTGATTAATGAAATAACGCAAGTGTGCCTTTTGCGATTATTGTTGATTCATCCCATTCTAACCTCTCATCAGACGGATAAAAAAATTAATTGAAACTTCCACCCTAATTTTACGGGTTCTCAGATTGAAAATTGGAGAGTTCTTATAGATATATATTAAATTTTAATTTTCAGTGAAAAAAAAGAGAGAACCAAATTAAGAAGCTAAGTGAATGCACCAGCAACAAATCTATCCTGAGAACCCCCAAATCAACGCTCAATATTCTCAAGGAATAGGCCCAGGATTTTCTCAGCCTCAAAATTATGATCCTCTACAACAACAGCCAATTGGATTTCAACAACAGCCAATTGGATTTCAACAACAGCCTATTGGATTTCAACAGCAGCCTATGGACTTCCAGCAGCAACCTATGGGATTCCAGCAGCAGCCTATAGGGTTTCAACAGCAACCCATTGGAATGCAGCAGATTCCAGTCCAAAGCACCTATCAACCAATTCCACAACAGAATTTTCAGCCAATGCCAGGACCACAAAATTACAATCCAACACCTCAAGTTGTCATCGTTCAACAGAATCAAGAAGACAAAAGCATTCCTGTTAATATTTCGAACAGCAGAGCGTCTTCATACTTTCGGTGTCTTAAGTGTGGATTTAAAGGGATGACTAAAATCGAGTACAAAATGGGGAGCTTTAGTTGGATGATGGTAATCTTTTTTGCCATATTTTTCTTTCCGTTTGCTTGTATGCCTTGCTGTATAACCGGAATGCAAGATGTCATACACCACTGCCCACAATGCGAAGCCGAAGTTGGAAGAGTTAGGATGGGACAGCCTCCACAGTAGAAAACTGGTTTCAACTCTGTCCTGGGAAGGGTTTGTGTTATCCCAAATAGATCTACTTAGAACTGCATAAACTTCTTATGAAATTGAGATCATCAAAAAGGTGGTTATCCCTCTTAAGTCATGATTTACCAAAAAAATTAAAAATAAAGTTTGGACCCTTCAAATCGAAACTTATCCTTGAGATTTAGCGAAGAAATGCGCAATCTTTTGTATTTTTGTTTTGATGAAACTCCATTCTATTATTCCAAGGGGTTGAGATGAATAGTGAAGAATTCCGATTAATCAATTAAATTTTATCTCGCCGTAAAAACAAAAAGAAACAAGCTAAGAAGCGAAACGCATGCAGCAACAAAACCAGTTTACAGGTCAGCAGTCGACTCAGCTCGATTCAAGACAAGCAAAGTACATGGTTCCTGCTCCACAGCAATCTGACTCTGATAACGTACAAGTCAACGTTCAATTTTCTCAAGGAATGAACCCAGGATTTTCTCAGCCTCAAAATTATGCTCCTGTGAATTACGGTCCTCTACAGCAGCCTATTGGATTCCAGCAGCAACCTATAGGGTTCCAACAACAACCCATTGGAATTCAGCAGTTTCCAGTTCAAAACACCTATCAACCAATTCCACAACAGAATTTTCAGCAAATGCCAGGACCACAAAATTACAATCCAATACCCCAAGTTATCATCGTTCGGCAGAATCAAGAAGATAGTAATATTCCTGTTAATATTTCAAACACTCGAGCGTCTTCATACTTTCGGTGTCTTAAGTGTGGATTTAAAGGGATGACTAAAATCGAGTACAAAATGGGGTGCTTTAGTTGGATGATGGTACTTCTTCTACTCGTGTATTTCTTTCCGTTCGCTTGCTTGCCTTGCTGTTTGGCCGGTATGAAGGATGTCGTGCATCACTGCCCACAATGCAATGCCGAAGTTGGAAGATTTTGCCTTGGACAGCCCGAGCAGTAGAAAACAGGTTCCACCTCTGTTCCGGGAAGTGTTTTAGGTAGGATCAGCAGCTCAATTAGAGCCCGCTATTCCTCCAGAAACTACTTATGAAAAATTTAAATAATTCTAAGAATTTAATTATCCTTCTTAAACACATCTTTTTTTTTGTTGGTTTATCATGATAATTGTATTGCATTAAAACGCAGCTCTGAGTTGAATACAATGTCTTTTCGAAGTGACAAGGCACTGACAATAAATCGACTAAGTCTGATAAATTTAATGAATGTTTCCAAAATTACAGAGAAAGAAAAACACTCAGCGTTTATCGCATATAAAAACTGACCAATCGCAACAATCTCCTCTTACTATTAATAATTACGAACCAATCTTGTAGGGCGATTCATTCGATAGCTTTCCAAGTTAGTTATATCAGCTGTATTGGAGCGGTTAAAAGTAGATCGCGCTGGTTCAGGGTTTTGATTTATTCTCTGCTGTTCATTAGTTGAATTATTATTGGTAGAATTTCTCGGCGCCGAAACAGAGAGCAAACCATGATTTGTTGATTCTGTCCTGTTTTGCTCTGATCTATTGCCATTCTGCCTGTTTTCTTGACGGTCTTCATTCACCACCCGATCGTCTTGAGATGGAGCCCTTCTATTTTGAGCTGGAACAGCAAGATCGGCGCCGTTAGAATTGGAGTTGTTTTCAGGTCTTTCAAACAATCTGTCCAAAAATGACTGCTCTCTATCATTTTCCCGCCTCAATCGGGAGGTATTAGCTCTCAGTGATGCCCGAGTTCGAGCCATCTGTTCATTAGCCTCTTGACAGAAAACACAGATCCAATCCCCCTCAGGAACACTTTCCAAAGGAGGATCACAGCAGTAAATATGACAGCAATAAAATTTGCACTGATCGCATATCAGCAATACGTGTGCATCATTATCTCTGCGACACTTATAGCAGGAATCATCAAATTCTAATGGAATTTAGCAAATCAGCAATGAATGAAAGCATACCCTCTTCGAATATCTCTGAATCAGTGACTTGCCTTTTAAACTGCACTGATATAACTTCCTGTTTGACATTATCCGTTGAATATCTCGTGATTGTGTTGAATCGAACTCTGCAAAGAGGGCACTCATTTGCGACTTTCGCCCAGTCGTTAATGCAGGTAAAGCAGAACGCATGGACGCATCTATTGAGTCGACCGATTTCTTCAGCAATTTCAGCTAGGTCAAACATAAATTAATAAAATTTTCCTTCAAATGCTACTATTACATAAGCAAACGCTGCATACTTCTTTCGGGGCTGGCGAAGCCAATAAATTTGATTTATCAAGGCTGTGCTTTGCCACTGCTTCTCGTTTGTCACATACAAGTTTCTTGAGCCTCTTAAGCTGATTATCAGATAACTTTGATGCTGGGCTTTTAAAAAACATAGAGTCGCCTGATCCGGTGCTTTTATTATCATCACCTTCCTCGTTCATTCTTAGGTAAGGACTTCGATTACCAAATTCTGGAGATTTGGCTTCGAGCTCCAAACCTGATGCCTCTCGCTTCTGCTCTTCTTGTATTGGCTTCTTATTAAAGCTTGTTTCGCTATCACCTTGGCTCCCTCCGAAATTAGGTGGTGATTCGTCCTCATCGATGAACAATCGCTTTCTTCGCACCGATTTTTTACCCAGTATAGGCAGCGGTTCTGGACTGCGATCTTTTAAAGTTTTTTCTATCTTGTCATGCGCCTTTTGCTCTTGCTGAGGGTCGTTCTTTTTCACTTTCTTGAAGCCTTCCAAAATGGAGTTTATCTCATTCAGCTCGGCAGATTTTTTCAGTCGGTTCCTGCTAAATTCGCTCTTTAAAGGTGAACTTAAGAAAAAATCAGGGTTATTTTCCTTCATTACAATCGTATTCTTGTCCAAATCCTGCTTAAAAGATTCGCAAAAATTGAATCTTGAATCTCTTCCTTCTTGAGACTTATTATTCACTGTCGATGCCTGTGAGCTGTCGCTTGCACGTTTTATCATATTGGATTCGAGTCTGTTCAAAGGATCTTTCTCGTTGTTTCTATTGAATAGGAAAGTTGAACCCTCTTCTTGTCTCATGCGCTTCGATCTATCAGTTTTCTCAAAATATCCCTCTACTAAACTCGAAAAACGCTGTTTCCAGCTATTTTGGACACCTCCATTCTTTCTATCTTCATTCGTTTTGAACTCAAATTTTGGTAAGGTAGGCTCTTTTGGCTGTATCTTGGACGCCTCATGGTTACGCTCGTTAATCCTATCGTAAGTATTACGAAATTGACGTTGAGAGTGCTCGGAGTCATTGATAATGGGACGATATTTATTGCTTGATGTGCTCTGATGCACGATTTTTTCTTCAGGAATTGATGAATTGGCAGACTCTTTGATTTTGCTCTCAGCATTTCTGACCTCGATCTTAAATTTATGCTTCCCAATTCTCAACTGCTGCTGGTGAAGCACGTCAATTGTGTCAGAGATTAACATGGCCTTCCAATCGCCAGTCTCGATATCCTGAATGCAAGTGCGAACAAAATTAAATTTGAATTATCTATGATTGAGACATACTTTGTATTCGACTGAAATTTTAAAAGTTAGCTTCTTCACTATGAGCCCTAATAATTGCCAATCCGTTGAAATGCTTTTTCATTGAGAAAATTGAACCTTTTTGATTTGGTAGGACTTCAATAGAAATGAGTTCACCATGTTTCTCTTTCTCCAATGGTATTCCAAACTTATCGTCTAAAAATGTGGAGTCGATTATATTTTTGCCAGTTAGGATCTAGGAAAATGAAGATGAATGTCATTTCTGAGAGGGCTGAGTTTTACGACTGATTTTCCGTCATATGAAACCGTGTATTTTAATGGTGTGGCGGAGTTTCGCATAAAGGATCTTGATAAGCTCGAATTCATTGTGAATAATTAGAATTTTGCTCTGCAATAATTTATTAATTTCAAAACAATATTTCCCGCAATTTTCTCTCTAAATAATCATGGAAGATTCTCCTTAATATAATAAACATGGAAGGATGGTAGATGCATTATGAGCATTCATAATGAATTAAGACTTCCAGAGATGAGAGGAGTGAAGAATGCTCATGTACAGTGCAATTTGCTCATGATGTTTTTTTCTCATAGCTAATTATAAGCTAAGGACGCTGATGATGTCTTCCTTCTCAAAGAACATTGCTTTGAAAGCATTAGAGAGAGACCGAACACTATCTTAGGAAGCAGAGTTTGACAAAAATTATTATTAATCAATAAGATTCATAAATGACCACGAAACGAAACGAGTCTATAAGATGTAGAAGTATTCATTTAGTGAAGAATGAAATAACATCGGCTTTCCTGAAAAATGAAATTTCAAAGTGATGACAAATTTAAGCGAAGAAATGCTCGTATCGATAAAGAAGACTTCTAATAAGTGGTTGCGATTCAAGGAACAAAATATGAGCAGCTCTTCCAATCATCGTATCCAAGCTCCTGTTTTCAAAATAAAAAATGATGACGCGATCAGATTGGGAATACAATGCCCTTACGTATCATTGATCTTGAAGTTGACATCGACGCGGTGAATGACCGACACATTGATATTATTCAACAAATTCTTTGCCATTTTTCTGTAGATATTTCCTTTCCTGGTGCCTGTTTAGACGGAAAGTTTCAATAACACAAATTACGTAGAATCCGAAAGCGCTTCCTTGCAAATCTCGATACGAGCTGACTCAAACGGAGCATATTGGTCCTGAGAGGAGCTCACAAATACCACGTTTTTGAACCAATTTAATCCCTAAAGAGAGGATGTGTTAAGCACCTCTACACCCAAACAAGTCTTTTTACCTTTGCCTCGGAAAGCTGATAAACAAAAGTGTCTTCAGGGTTGGTTTGATCAGACATAGACAACTGCGTCAAGCACTTGCTTTTCTTCCATTGCTTTAAGAACCACATACCTAATTTAATTGACATGATAAAAGCTGCATTCCATAGGATTATTCACCTGCTTGAATGATTTGACTGGCATTGTACATGTATCCCAGATGAGGGCTCGAAAGCGTGAAAAATGTGTACATCTTGTCGGCGTATTCTTCCAGCAACGGGAGACAGGCTCTTATAATCAATCCTCCCAGCGAATGTCCAACAAAACTGAGTCTTCCTAATGAGCTTCCAGGGCAGGTTTCCTTGATAAAATCTGAAACTTCCTTCGCAAGTTTCTGTCCCATATCACCGATATCTCCTTCGGTATTCTCCTCATTGGCAGAGGAGCAAAGAAGCATCGCTTCTGGATGCAACGTGCAAAGGTTGTTCTTCAGCAATCTCATGTCGTAAGAATTTCCTTGGAATCCATGGACAAAGACAATCAAGTGAATCCCTCTATAATTGTTAAAAATTTTGCTACTTCAAGCGAACTGCAATTTAAATGTTACTTATAAGAACCAGGGTCAACAGAAAATGAGTTGTCAAGGTCGGTGATCTCCGTGATGTTTTCCTTCGAGTCTCTGATGCTTATTTGCTCAAATAAGATCGGCAGTCCATCAGGATTAGGGAACATATTCGAATCTTCAACCTATATATTATATATATAGTCCATTTGTTTTTTCTCATCAATTATTACGTGGATTGGATCCATGCCTTGGAAAGAAATGCCCTTTCTTTTTTTCGAAGCGAGCTGCTTGTTCTTATCAGGTACGTTCACAACTGGATTTGTCGCGTAATCGTTTGTTCTAATTATGCTCCTCTCGAAAGCTAGTCCCCATCTGTCACGGATTTTCTTGTTGTAGTCATGCTGAAGCACCGCAAGCACGAACTTTGGAACGATTTTCAGCAATTCCATCCATTTGAACCAGATTTGAAGAAGCTGCCCTCCAATAAAGTTAATTTCACAAAGCAAATTCGCTGCCATGGTCTCGACATCCTTCGATTTGTCTTCCTCGGGGCCTTTAAAGAACTCTGGAATGATCAATTTCATTGGTGGTTGCTAAGAAAAATTGATTTCTATCACTATTTTGCATAATCCCATTACCATAAGACACTTGAATTTCTTTTTGTAAGAATCTAAAACGCACCGAACAAACATCTCGTTATAAAACCCATATATCTTCTCGTATTGCACCTTTAGCTTCTGCACAAAAATCTCTTGAAGCTTTTCATATGAGTAATCTTAATAAAACAAAGCACCATGAGTAAAGAACAGTGATTTCTCTTGGAATTACTTTTAAAATTCTTTTTCAGATATTCCGCAAAGGTTTTTGGCTGATTCTTTGTCGCATCTTCAATTACAGCCTTGTTCTTGCTGGGATCAACGCCTTCCTTGAACAGAAAGTTGATTTGATTGTACCTGAATCTGAAATCTACATCAAACATTAAACGAAATTCCAACTGTATCCAGAATTACCCAATAGCGTCGAATGGAAAGTCACACCAGCAACAGCAAAATGCTGATCCTCAAAAATCACAGGAACGTACTCATGCACTCCGCTAGACGCGTTCGCAATCTTGCATTTGAAAGACGAGAGGACTTTGTATGGCGCAGGCGCATTCGGATCGTCTTTCTTAGAGGTGTCCTTTTCTTTGGAAGTTTTTTCCGTCTGATTTCCTTGACTGTTATAATTTGTTAGAATGAGCTCCACTTCCATTTGATAGTTTATCAAGGTGTAGTTTGGAAGGCAGTCTATCTCGGCTTGGAAGTGGCAGATGTCATTTATTTCGACCTCTTCTTCACAGAAGCGGATTAGGAACGGTCTAGTGAAGAACGCTGATTTTTCTTCATCAATTGTGGGTGTGTTTGCAGCGTTATCTTGATGTTTAATTGAGTTAGAGGAGACTGTATTAGCGTTCTTGTAAGCCTCGCAAAGGAAATAAGGATGCGCAAAGAATTTTTGCTAGTGAGATGAATATGGTAAAACATTTTCGGTTGTAAGAGGCTTACTTTGCTGGTGTTTTCGGTGTAAATTTGGAATCGGAGCTGGTACAGGCCCTGGTTGTAAAGGTCGACATTCCGGAAAGACTCGACGTGTACGACAAAGTCCAGGTAGGCTTTCAGTGACATTTATTTTAAAAGTTAATTCAAATTCTGTTTCTTAGTTAATTTTCCAGCATCGCAATGTTTTTCGAAGTTTAATTTTTTAAACGATTGTTGTTAGAAACAAAAAAAATTCTTTTGCTATCATAGATGAAAAGGCATGCAGAAAACAAATAATTCTCGATATTTTAAGCAAGTCGATGATTCTGATGAATTTTAACTTTCTTTAATAGACCTAATGCTCTCTCCTCTCTTTGGATGGAGTTCTAATGTGAGTGGTTATTTTAGAAAGCTATATAAATGTGTTTTATACAGCTATCAGGGCGAAAAATTCGGATTGCCGAATTTCTTTTGAGGAGCAAGGAGAAATGATTGTCGCATTCTTTGTAGGTTCATAATCATCTGCTCGAAACTTTTGACCATTTATTTACAATGCATGATGATGATATACTTTAGAGGTTTGCTCGTTATATGAAAAGTCTTTATAAATAATATTCAATCATTAGGTCATGCATGCATCATATAATAAACACTGTAATACTCTCTTGATATCATTAGTACTAATAAAAAGTTATATATATTCCTCTAATTCTCTTTCCTCGTTTTTACACACACTTTTCCGAGGAAAGCAAAGTTGTCCTTTCCTAAATCTAACCCTTAATAACTAACCGAATTAGTTATTCGATAATCTCAATATCCGATGTCTCCGACAGCTCACTTACCTCTCCTAGAGAAATTTTATCATCTTCATGAAATTCGAGTTCTTCGTCATGAGCTTCTTTTTCTATATTCATAGCACACTCCGACTTCTCCTTTTTGGCTTCAATATCCATTTTGATACTGGCATTGCCATTGGAGTTTGTATTAGTGGAAAATCCCTGAGCAAACTTCAGCACGTACTCTTTAATCTTACATTCGTACTTGCTAGGGTCCTTCACCATCAGGGAAGCTGCTTCAGGGTTCAGCGGACTTGTTGGGTTTGGATACATAAGCAACTGAGGCAAAAAAATGTCGAAAATATTGATTAAATCGAACATCGGACTCCATGTTTGGTTGATCACGTCGAGACATACAGTGCCAGACCTAACCACAGCTATTAGTAACAGAAACTAAATATAATTTACATTTCATCAATGTTTGGGTGGTAGATTCGGTTAGAAAATCCGATGGAAGGAGATTTATAAGGGTAGGCATCCGGGAGGACTACATGAACCATCCAGGTGCCTCCTTGATACAGACTCTCCTTGGGTCCAATGAATTCTACAATGAAGTCATTAGGGTCGTTTTCGCTTCGGACAACTTTATAATCAGACAGCATCAATTTCATGATGTCTTTTTCTTTGCGTTTGCAAGCAGCGGCAGCACTAAAGTTGTGAATGGACATTGTACTGCTGTTTGAAGTTGATGCCATCTTTACTTATCAACGAATTTCTAAGAAACAATTTTTAAACTTAATTGCTGAGTTCTCCTTTATTCTCTTTATAGAAAAAAAATAAATCAGATTTATCAGCTAATTTCGCTGACTCGAGCACGTAGAATTCAAAAAAAAATAGAAACATCGAAAAGTTTTTTTTCTGTGTCTATGAAAGTTTTGCCTAATTTCGGCTGAAACTTGCAAAATCTAAGGGTTTGTCAGAGGAGGAACGAAGTCTATAATAGAAATGAGGGTAGTTTGAAGGTATTTGATAAGAATAAGGCAACCCTGGCTTCAGTTAACACAATAGAAAAAGCATTTTTTGATCAAAGTTGTGAGAGAGAAGTAAACTGCACTATGAAAAGATGTTGAAGATGAAGTAGAGTTTGGTATTTTGACTCATCAAGCGCAATAGAAAGTCGAAGCTCTCTACTGATTCACTGGTAGTGAGAGTTTTGGAGCATAATAAAAGTATTCTTCCAGTAGATAGGTATATCAATTAATTAGATCAGTATTCAAAAATAAGCGAAATACCTATAAATTCAAGCAAGGAGTTAGACAAAAAATTCTGAAGTTGACAATGCTTTGCTTTCAATATCATTAAGAGGTAGGAGTGATAAGAAGCTTGGAAACTACTCGAGTTAGTTAGCGACATTTATATCATATAGAATTAATCGTAAAGAGAAGAGATAACAATATATATATACATATTTGAAATGCTGAAAAACGTGCCTGCAATATATATGCTAAATATCCCACAGCATTCCGTTCATTACTCATGATAGCTTTCAGGTAGGTTCTTCCTTTGGAACTCAATGATAGCTCAAAAATAATGCTTCTAAATTCCAAGAATTTCTACATTTTAATTCTCACTCGCTTATATAACTGATTATTCACTTCATATCAGAGTAAACAAAGCAAAAAAAAAAGTCTAATCACGAATGTGTACTCATATTTATTTCTTACAACAATTAATGTTTCTGCTCGTGTTAAGCCTCAGATGCCTAAATTACTCGTAATAAGACAAAATTGGCCTTTATTATATTTGTTCTTATAAGTCAGTTTCCATTTTAGATTTTTTTCATCATTGTTTTTGTTAATGGAGTAAAATCTTATCAATACTTATACTGTTACGAATTCTTGTCGATTATACGAACTCTTTGCAAAGAAATCTCTCATTCAATTTCTTAAAAATCATATCTACTCAAACTCGCTTTTTAACTGTCTTTAGACTTTAACTCAGAATACTCGCTAGTCGTGACCATGTTCCTAATGCCGTCAATGTACTCCATCGGAGTAATGATCGAGGTAGAGCCAGCAATCACATCAACCCCAGCATTCGAATTCTCAAACTCTCTAAGCACTCTGATTTCAGGGTAGCTGATGCCTCCAATCACAAAGAAGATGAGCTTAGGACGGTTCTTTTCATCAGTTTCGTAGTTTTTGGTTCCAGTTTTTTTAAGCGAAGCGATCTGACCTGCCGAGATTTTCGTTCTCTGTCCTAGAGACCCGTCATAGTTCTTCGGGATGAACAAGCTTCCGTAATGAGATTTATCAAACTTGTTTGAGATTATCTCATTTGCAACGTTCTCGAGCTGCGGGATGTGTCTACAAAGGTCAAAAGAGATGTTTTTCAGTCTGTTCTTCGCCTTCTCGGATATAGCGTCCCCCTTCTTGCTCGTCTTTCCTTTGCTTGAACTAAGCTTCTGTGGGTCAACACCCAGCCAGACAAGCTTTGTTAGAAGCGCTTGGTCATCGCTCGTTAGGTTTGAAGTCAAGGCCTTTCGGTCTTTTTCAACGAGCTCCAACGCGATCGCAGCGATCAGAATCAAGCGGAGCTTTTCCTCATCTTCGAGCTTTCCCATTGCCATCTTCTGCGCAATCATCGAAACCACTTTTTGATTTGATACTGACTTGCCTTGACCGTCAATACCCGTTGCCAAGCATTGCTCGATCTCGCCGATGTCTTTTATTTCCTTTCTCGTGAATTCCTAAAAAATAAAATACATCAATCAAAGTCCATCGCCTTAAAACTTCATGCATTACCTTCAGACACATCTCGATTAAATTCATGTGTAGAGTGTATTTGGACATGAGTTCGTTGTATATCGGCATGTTCTTGACAATTTCCGACATGGCCTTGAGATCGAGGTTCGACATATCTTTCTGAGCTTTTGTCGTCTGATTTGTTTCCACGAAATGGCTGAACTCATCCCCCACTCCTTGCATCGCCTCAGCGATATGCTTGTACTTATACTTGTTCCACAGGTCGTCCGAGTCGGTCAACATGGCCTTCTTTTTGGTTGTATTTCCCGCGTTATCAGTGGAATCGTACTCAACAATACCCTTCTCTAATTTAAGCAAGTCAAAGCACATTGCTTGGTAGTAATAATCATGGAGGATCGGAGTCAGCGGGTCGAATGATCTATCCAAAATGATAATTTTGATAGGCGCGGGGTTCTCATCCTCGTCATCGTCCTTTTTAAGTTGCAGGAATTTCTCGATTCTTTGATGGACGCGCTTAGCCACCTTCTCCGCAATGCTGTTGTTTTCGTTGTGATTGTAGACAATATGGATGTTCTTGTAATCGAACAAGCAAGGAACCACCGTGGCAAGCTTATCAGCGATCAAGTCTGAGAGGGCTCTCTCCTCCTTGAGCCCAAATTTCGAAAAGATAGTTGGCAGCGCCTTCGGCATATCGAAATGGAACACGCTCTCCTCAGGACAAAGGAAATCTAAGTTGAGCTCCTTGAATGTGACGAGGCGAGCGAGAAGGTTTGGCTGCTTTGTCAGCTTATCCATCAATGGTTGCTCCAAGTGATTTGTAAGATAGACATGGACGTTTCCGTAAGCCGGTTTCTTCGCGTCTTTAAAATCATCGCACAACTTGTTAATAGAATTTTCGGTAGGAGTAATGAAGTAGATGACGTGCATCTTTGGGAAAGGCTTGCGAACAAGCTCGAGTTTCTCGAGAGCGAGGACACTTTCCTCAAGCAGTTCGATCATTTTAAGGGTGGAAGAGATGATTCTGGTAGTAACATCGTCTACGACCAAAATGTAGTTGGGCACGTTTGGATTGGCGTCTTTCAGCGCTGAAAGCATATCCTTGAGGATACGCAGACGGCAGTTTTCTCGAAGTGAAAAGCCCTTGGATGCGCTCTTAGAAAGCATCTAAAAATTCTGCTTTAATTTATTTACTCAGTTTGAGACTCATTCCTGAGTTTTAATCTAATATATCTAAATTTATTTGGTAAAGGAGTGCCTGCAACTCATCTTTGAGTCATTGAGAGATGAATGAAGATCTATAATTAGTGTAGGGACAGCTTAAGAATGAATCTATACGTGCAAGCGATACCCAGAACCCTTATAATAAGTATTTCCATTGATTTGCTTGCATGAGCATCAAAATGGGAATAGTAGATAAAGAAGATCTTGCATATATCATGATGTTATTAATGATTTGATTAATTGTAAGCCTGCTCAGTAATTTGTTTGTTTTCGAAAAATTTTGACTTAAAGGTTCACTCATATAACGAGAGAAAAGCGAATTGAATTTATATTTCTTAGCTCATAGATTAACAGTAGGATTTTTCCCCATGAAAAAGCGACACTGTTAACCAATTTACTATTTCAATATAGATGTGATATCTTAATGGCCCTTCTTCTCTAATTACTAATAAAAATCATCCATCTTAACTTCCTATGTTTAAAATGGATAAAGATAGAGGCCAAAACTACGCGTGTCGCTGGGCAACGAGTTTGCCAGTGAAATCTTCTTGCAATGGAGCGTCCATATCGTTTTCAACTGGCGCGACTTTCTTCTTTCTTCTGCAGCAGTTGGAGACAAGGTTCGCAAGTGGAGTCACAATGAACCACTCATAAATCAGCATAACAATACCAAAAGCGACGGTGATTCCGAAGACGACTCCGAAGAAACTGCCTTCGACTGTATCAGGAATCTCGAAGATCTTGTATCTTGTCTCTGGCTCGATCATTAAGAACCATAGAACAGCTTTAGTAGCGAAGAGCATAAACATGAAAGGAATGTTGGTCCAGACTGGTTTTCTGAAAGGTTTTCCTTGGGCAAAAGCCAAACCAGCGAAAATCATAAAGGTACTCGAGCAGAGCCAGACGAGACCATTTTCTTGACCATCTGTGATTGATTCTCCTAATTCCATGGAAATATCACTGCTCGCCTCATACCATTCTTGAGCTTTGAGAGTAAAGAGGACGGCAACGCAGCCAACGGTCTCAATAATGATGGATCCGAGCACTGAGATGAGACATTTTGCTGAAAACAGTGTATCATCTGGCAATTTTGAGGTAAGCTTTGGATAGGCTTTGGTGTAGCCGAGGGTCAAGAAGAGAGGGAAGTTAACCGCGAGATCTTGCCACAAGAATTGGTAGTCACCGAGATTGGTAATTTGTGTGTAAGAGATGACGACTGCTGAGAACTGGCACATACTGTACAAGGCCATAAACTTAAAGTTATGGAAGTTGGTTGCGAGAGCGCATCTACCTTCTTTAAGGACTTCAAGGAAACTGGAAATATCCAACACTTTTGAGTTAAATGGAGCGGAAATGGAGGCTTCAGCTTGGCTCAAAGCGAGACCAATATCAGCGGTTCTGAGCGCACCGCAATCGTTCGCACCGTCTCCGACCATAGCAACCAGCCTGTTGGTCTTCTGGATCATTTCGATGAGCAGGATCTTGTGGTTTGGCTGCATTCTTGCGTAAACCTTGCTTCTGAGAAGCTCTTCTTTCACGATTTGAGCTGATCTTCTTCCTTCCATTAATTTAGCAGCGTGATAAAGATAGGAGAAAGCTCTTCCAGTGAAGGCGATTTCATCTTCTTTGGATCTAGGAAGCTCTTTAGCAACGTTTCTCACACCATCAGCGATGGAAATTGTTTGTTCTTGGGTTAATTCCTTAATGGTGAGGGCTTGGTCGAATTGAGGGACAGTAACTCTGGTTCTAGCGCTTCCGCTGGCAAGACCTTGAATGTCAATGTAAAGCTTGGAGCCTTCTTCTTCGACAAGGTCGCAGATGAAGACGTTCGAGTTTTCAGGAATTATCGATACTTCCTTGGCAACTGCAGCACCAGTCACTGGGTTATCGCCGGTAGACATCTTCATCAAAACGTTGGCTTCGTGAAGTTGTTCGATGACAGGCTTGCTCTGAGGCTTTGGTTTGTTCTGGAAAACTGCGAATCCCAAAAAGATGAGGTCTCTTTCGCAGTCCGTTCTGTTAAGGTCATCGAGTTTCGCGCTAGCTTCTTGCTGAGAGAGGTCTCTGTAGCAAACAGCTAGGACTCTGTATCCGAATTGGGTGTATCTTGAAAGGCACTCTTCGAAGTCGGCAGGGACAGTGTTTGGAACACACAGCTTAGTTAAAACCTCAGGGGCTCCCTTGGTGTAGATTCTTTTCTGGTTAGGGTTAGCGACAGCGGCACCAATCACACTCATACGTTGGAGGTTTGGATTGAACTCGAATCTCTTCAAACCCTCAATTTGTTCTCCTCGGTCGTTCTTCATCACGAAGAGTTTCTGACGACTTTCGGTCAGAGAGAACTGCAATCCAGTGAACTCAACGAGCTTAATTTCCATAGGATCACCGATAACTTCCGTGCCGAGCATGTTGATATCATGGCAGGCAGCCGAGGCAGCGTTAATCGTCTCGAAGGTAGTTTTTTCATCGTTGCCGATGGTTGCAGCCTGGCTTAAGTTTTCCAAGAACGATCCGAATTGAGCGTTAGTAGCGAGGCGGATACCCTTCAAGTCCATATCATCATTAGTAATCGTGCCTGTCTTGTCGAAGCAAACGGCATCAACTCTTCCAGCGACTTGGGTCTTTGGTGGGCTGATGCAATCAATCTTCTTCTGTTTTAGTCTGGCCAATGCATAACCAACACCGACTGTGAGGGCAGCTGGAAGTGCAGGTGGAATGGAGATGGTGATAAGATCTAAGATCTTAATAGCGATTTCTGAGCCGGCCAAACCAGCATCGACCAAGAAAGGAATCGAAACGGCGAATCCTCCAATGGTAATGAGCCCGAGGATAAGCATGAAGTAGTAGACTTCGCTGGCGAACTTGAAAGGATGTGGCTTAGGGTAGAGGATACCACGGACAAGTTGACCTCTCATGGTTCCGAATCCAGTTCGAATGACCAAGGCTCTTGCTTCACCTTGATGCTTGTTGATTTGCTTGACAGTAGTGCCTTCGTAGACTGTGAAGATTTTATGGACGTTCGCATTGTAGACGTCCTTGTTACGAGGGACAGCGGATTTGGTGACAGCAACGGACTCTCCGGTGAGCGAGCACTCATCCATGAGAACTTGTCCTTCGATTAGGATGCAATCGCAAGGAACCTTCATACCGTCCTTGAGGACAAGGATTGAGCCAGGAAGGAGGTTCGTGGATGAAACGTTCTCGGTGAATTGTTGTTGGTCACCTCTTCTTGTGTAGTAGCTCACATTTGAAGTGTGGAACGCCATTCTATGAATCTTTTTCAGACTGCTTCTGACCACATACAAGTTGACGACGGAGGAGAACGCGGTGATGCAAAGAATAACGATGGCGTAAACGGTGTACTCTTGATAGAACCAGACAATAGCACTGTAAATCTGGAACACGAAGAAGAACGAAAGGACTTCTTGCACGAACAGCATTGGGTATGAAGGGACATGGAAATCGATTTTGCACTCTCCGAATGTGCGTTTAACATCTTCGGCGTACTTCTCATCGAGGCCTGCGCCATAGCTTTCGACGATATCGCTGAAAGGTCTGAAGATTGGCATTTCGATGGCCGTGCAAGTTTCTTTTGCTTCATCAATGGTGTACAGCAAGTGACGATTCACGAAGCATGTCATCATTTTCGACTCGTGAGTTTCGTAGTTATAGATCGGTCTAACCTCTTTCTTCGGGTATTCTCTCACGTCGTCCCAGCAGATAACGAGGAAATGGCTTGCTTCTTGGAGTGTGTTCACGTACTTGAAAAGCATCCATCTTCTCAAAATTGGCAGCCAGTACCAAATCAGAAGCAGAAATCCACCGGTACATATTGTTCCGATTGTGAAGAGGATCACTCTCAGGATGTCCAGCTTCACATATCTCACCTCCTTCATGTTGAGGTCTCCTTCAACAAAGGTTGACTCTGACTTGAGCCCCTTATATGCGGATTTGGCCATTTTTTTTTTTGGTAGTTCAAGCAAATAATAAATTTCGATTATAGATTTGCTCAGGCGCCTTGTTTATAAATTATCGTACTCGTATTAATTCAATTTACAAGTATAGTACGTCAATTAAAATTGCCGCACTGGTGGCATTTTTTCCTGATTTTGAACGTTTCAGACTCTGAATTTTTATCTTTTATTCTGATCCAGGAATCTCATTCCAGAACGCCATGAAAAAAAAAGCGCAGAAGCAGCATCTTTGCGAGTCATTTCGCTTCGAGAAGAGCACAATCTTTGTGTTGGGACTATTTATGGTGCATGAAAAATTTGTTTAGTCCGGCGTTACACCCAAACGCGATTGATACAAAATCACTCGCTTTGGTTTCAAAAGCTGAATTAGTGGGCGGTAAGGTCGGATTGGTTCAGCAAGAGCCGATAGGAACCAGGAGAATTGCCTCAGAACCAAATCTGCTCTTTTCCAGAGAGAAAAGGTGGGCCACTTATCGAATTAAACTAACGCTTGAATCAGTACTTTTGATACGTCATTAACAGACAAATTTTAATCGATCTATTCTCAAAATAGACTATCAGGAATTTCTGATCGAAGTGGCAAGGTGGGGAGAGTATGGAACATCAGCAGATCCTACCTCTCACGCCTTGAGCTTCCATAGAAAAGGATACAAATAGCTTTCTGTGTCAAAATTATTGAAACACCCATTTATGAATTTATCGAACAATTTTATATGGACATAGTCGTCGACTCTACCTAACGAAGGTTGCCAGAAATGTTATGAATTCTTCGATTTGAGGTCAATACGAGTCTCACTATGCAAATTCTCCCGATTCTTTTTGCAAAACGATGGAGTTTGAGTGTCCCGCACTTTTGCTCATCATTGGATCTGGGTAGAAATAACAATAACAGTGAAATTCGAAAAGAATTCGAAATTTTGGTCAGAGTTAAGTCTCCTAAACATCACTAACGCTGGGATAATGTCCTATCACTTCTCCGTATTTTTTCCTTTTCTATCTAAACTCCATAGGTTTATTTAAGTAAATCGTTAATTTCAACGAAAGGATGAGAAAATGTGCTAAGCGAGCGAAGAAACAACGGGTTGTGGAGAAAGGCGCGTTTGGAGTTTTTTCGAGCTGATCCTATTAATAACGCTGAGAAAACCCCCAGTTTTGCACTATCGTTGAACAAAAGTTAAATAAAATTTAAAAACGAATCCAGTCTAATTCAGCGGTTTGAGCCTAACTTAGACCTGAAAAATTCCCAGCTAACCTGAGATGCCAATAACCTGAACCGTTCGTACTGATTAAGCTGGCCCACTCATCATGAGTAGCAGAAATAGTGCTTAAAATGCGGACTTTTATCAACGAAACGGCAATTCCACTGGCGGTTTTTCAAGGCAAGTCGCCTGATAAAAGGTCTTTTTTGGCCTTCTATTTCTGAAGGAGGAACCTCTCTCTTCCTTCAAAGTCATCGTGTAGTCTTATAGAGTTCTTCAGACTAGATTTTAAATGTTGTAACTGAAGTCTCAGCCATATTCAGTCTAGCACTAAAGTGATCGAATGACGCCTCTACTTCTGCAACAAGTCCGCTTAAATTTATTGAAATACACTATTTCCTCTCGATTCTGTCTGTATTACGGTGGAGTGTTAGTTGAATGACTACTACCTAAACGATACTAGTTGTTTTCTTTGAGTCCTATACTCGATCCTTAACTCAGGTAGGTTTCTTTGGCCTTAGGCGCTCACCCTTTTTTTTCTTTTTGCGCGTTAACCTTCTTCCATGATCTGAACGTGACACTAAATTATAACGACTCACCTGAAAAGTAAATAATTTAAGGCCTTCGTTAAAGCAAACCAATGAGCAAAAGCAGCCTCGAACTAACAGAAGAGCTCTTCGAAGACCCAAAATTCACTCTGCAAGTTCAAATGGAGGTTCGATTTGCTTGCATTTTTGTCACTGAGAATTGACCTGAATATTTCATATCTAATAGAAAGCCATCGATATTCTCAAGCTCAACCCTACCCGCAGAGACTACAAGCTGATCAGCCTACTTTCAAAAGTGATGCTGAACATAAACTTCTTCAAAAGCACCTATGAAGAGTATGGTGAAGAGACTCTGACTAGAATATGCAAGCATATGATCTATCAAACCAAGCCTGCGTTCAGCATAGTCTTTAAACAGGGTAACATTCGAGTATAAACGCAAATGTGAATGAATGATTTGATTGAATAAGGCGACCGAGGGCATCAGTTTTTCATTCTGTTAAGAGGGAAATGCAGTGTGAATATGACCTTGCAGAAAATCATAGAAAAGCCTGATGGGACAGTCGAAAAGGAGTTCTATCTCAACGAAATCGCTGAGAAAGTGACTGGAGAGTCGTTCGGTGAGCTGGCATTGATAGAGGATAAACCTCGCTCTGCGACGATCATTTGTAAAGAAGAATGTCACTTTGCAGTCTTGGAAAGAGATCATTACAAGGAAATCTTAGGTAAAACGTCTGTTATTAGCTATATAAGTCATCTTTTGCCACTAGCGAAGGCGCAGCAGCAGAAAATTGATGAAAAAATAAATTTCCTCATGGAGTTTCCATTGTTCAGCAACACTTCGCGCAGAGGTCTTTCAACATTCATCTACCATTTCCATCAGAGGAAATATCTCATGAATGAGTGGGTATACAAGCAAGGGGAAGAATCAGCATATATCTATTTCATTAAAGAAGGAGAGTTTACTGTAACTTTGACAGCTAAGACCTAAGAATTAACTCGAACGATTTTGTCAGGTAACAAAAGAGGTGAATACCGCTGACTTGCTTGACTTGGACGGCATTCAAACGCAATTACTGAGGAAAAAACCTCCTAAGCAGACGATCAGCGTAACAATAACATAAACTAAATCGGACACTAAATTGGTTGTTACAATAGATGGGAAATCTGCAAAGCGGTCAGATTATAGGAATTGAGGACGTGGTGGAGGATAGGAAACGAACTGAATCTGTTCGGTGTGTATCAAACAACTCTTTGGTGTATTATATAAAAAAGCAGGTATATTGATAATCATCAAAGCATAGTAGCGCTAATGGCTCAATAGGATTTCCAAAGGAGATTTTTAACCGTCTCTAACGACGAGGTAGCTCAAAATATCAAGTCATATGTACGTACACGAGAAGAGTGGCGTAACAAACGTCACAGCAGCATCAAAGCGACCTCTGTGTCGAATCGAGAACTTATAATGGGCCCAGCAGGCAAAAAACTCGAACTAAGCTTCAATAACCCGAGCAGAAATCTGAGTACCGAACAAGATGAAAGAAGGTCTCCAAGTAACCTCAATCCTTATTCTCCTTCATCCTAATATGCTATCATATTCAGTGCCAACAAAAAGTGAGAGTCCCCTCGGTACTCGAGAACGATTACCCACTGATCAAGAGAGCTTAAAGCTCTCGGCTTTCACACCAGTGATAAGTAAAACGGCAGAGAAATATAGTTTTTCTCCGACCGATAATCCAAAGAACCGCCGAGAGAACAGGGTGATTACTTGGAACAAGCAACCTGAGTCAAAAATATTGACTGATTCGGCCGCTTTTGTCACTGAAGTCTCGAATCTCGGTCAAATGGACAATACAAAGAAGGCGAAAGAGACAAAACAGGATGAAACTCAATTTCCTTCCTTGTCACTTGCTAATGAAACATTAGCCATCTGTTCCCTCGGAAACACTGACGTTAAGAGAGAAACAACCGACTCAAAAAAAACTTCATTTAAGCCTTTAGCTAAGCTAGGCGAGATCACACTCGTCGATAAACCTTCCAACTCTCCACATACCCAAAAGGCCATGAATCGGAATAATGCGAGCTTCGATCATCCGCCAAGACCGATAGGATATCGGCTATTCGAATCGAATATTAGAGCAATAAATAGCGCGCAAAAACCCAAGCAAATTTTGCAAAAGAAAACAAACGTTAATCATGTTAAGCTGAGGCATCAGAGCTTAAGCAATAAGCAAGCGAATCTCAATCAATCAGCAGATGTGCTTGTTGATGCAAACAGAGGACAGGAAAGAGAGTATCTATCGTTTAAAAGAGACGATGATTTGAGGCTCTTTGGAACTGATGAACAGACCATGCTCATCGAAAGCAAGGCGCAGTTGGTGGCAAGGATGGAGAGTAATAGCAAAGCCAAGAATTTCGATATTGTGAGGTATTTCATTCAGAAGGAGAAGGAAAAAGGGATTCTCAAGCGAAAAACTGAGAATGTGAACATTGACCCGGCTTTTATGGTAAAGAAGGAACAGAAAAAAAAGGAACTAATGGGAAACACCGCGAATCGGTTCATTGAGCTTGATCCAAATGAAAGCGGAATGCAGAATAACTCGACGCTGAAGATGTTGAATGATCCGCATTATAGACCGTATTTTAAAACAGGAGAGAAAGAGTATATGATGGATATAATGAACCTAAGCACGATTTATCGACATAGACAGATAGGAGATCACTCTTATCAAGAGGTACAGTTGAGGAACCCTTATCCAGTGAGCGCGGTGAGAAGTATGAAACCGTCGATGAATACAGTGAAACAGATGAAGGTGGCGAGACAACATCGCAAGCTTGCGAGCAGAGGCGGTGATGATGGTGATGAAGAGCCTCCGAGGATTCATTCGTTTAAGGTAGGCTAAGATTTCCAAGTTTACTCATCGTTTTAGCGATTATTGTAACTGATGAGTGTTAAATTGTTTTAAATAATTCCTGTGTGTTTTGAATATGAATGGATAGTGACTTCGCTTTTTGACAGTTATTGCTAACTTAATGGAAATTCTACTTAAGACTGGTGTTAGTAAGTTATGAAAATTTGGCAGAGATTAGATATGGAAATTTTGCACTTAGTATGGGAATATTTTGAATTGTATATCGCTCAGAGACACGAGCATTTTCTTAACTGTTGTTGCGGGAATATATCATACAATTACTCTACCAGACAGCAACCAGAAATCAGTAGCTCTGTCCTTTGAATTCGAATATTCGTTGTTGAATTCAAACATTTTACAAAGTCTTCTATGATTAAATTGGAGGTTTCAAATTTTCGCATCTTAATTCAGGTATGAAACACACTCTACACATTGTTCTTATGACAAAATGGAGCTTATTGAGAAAGAGATCCTGGGAACAGAAGTATTAGTTCTACAGATCCTTTGTAAATGAATTGGTGTAGGTGGACTACATCCTAAATAAAATCTCAAAACAAAAAAGAAAATAAATTTTAGATTGTAACGGAAATACCAGAATCCACAAAAGTGGCTTTTGTTTGGATTTAATGAACTCTCTTGGAGTCAGTCTACAACACACATAGATATATTTACTGATACCGTTTAGAATCTGGTATGAGTCTCACATGCGCAAAAATAATATCACATTAAATTTTTTTTTTTAAATAGCATTTCGTCGTTGTTACATTTTCCATTCGCTTTTGAGCAAAGACTAAGTTGGAGCGAACTTAAATCAAATAATATATCTTCAAAGCCATACATATCATAGATTAATAGTGCTTGGGAAATGCCAATAGATGATTTATATAGTATCGATAAATATAGTTACATCACAAAGACTAATAATTCTGTAGCAAGAACAGACTGGCTTCCGCCGTCTCCAGAATCAATTACCATTTGCACAACCTGATATCCTTGAAACTAATATCCTCTCGGTATTGATAGAAAGTCATCAAGCCTATACCACATTCCACACTTTTTAGAAATAAGCCGACCACTTAACCTCCTTTATGACGATATAAGACTCACAAGCGATCACAAGGTCCATCACATCCAGCTTCGCAACTTTCTCAAAATTCTCTTTTGAATACTTGTCTCGAACCGCTGAGAAAGTACGACTTCGATGGTACTTCTGAAACCCTGTAAATAAAACTGTTCCACACTCCTTGACAGCATCGATGCCATGTTCAAAAGTCTCAAACTTCTTCTGCTTGCCAACGCCGTGGTAAATGCAACTGATGTACAACGCAGTAAGCGCCAGCAGACTCGGCTTAAAGGCTAGCATTCGAGGCTCCAATAGCCCTAACTCAAGCAAGTACCGGGCTAAATATATCACAGTTTCAGAGCACTCTAATCTTTGGGAATAATGATAAACAAATGAAAGAGATGAGGGGGCTGGGAGTTTAAATTCGAGGTCTGAGAGGACCTGTCCTTCATAGCGAATTACCTCCTCCTTAGTGTATTTTTTGCTGGAAGATTCGAGCAAATCTTGTAGAAGTGGAGAATAAGGGTCTTCGTATTTACTTGCGATGAACAGAAGCGTTATTCCCAATAATTGCAGACTTGAAACTGGGACGGAGTGCTGAGAGATATACCGATCAAAAAGACTCACAGCGAGATAAAGCGTTTGCGTCCTTAGTGTGAAGTTGACTTGCATACCCACCAGCCAATTTACCAACATCGCCCTCATTCTCTCGTCTATTTGATTGCGAGCGAACAAAGAGCTGAGAGTGATCGTATATGAATCCTATTGAGATTAGCATAACAATAGATTCGAAAAATTTACCTCTATTTGAAGAAAATGATCGAAAATGTCGTCGATGTAGGGAGAAAACAGTCCGAATATCTGTCTATTAGATATATTCTGTACCGTAGAGGAGTAGTATTTCGCTGGTGAGCTGTTTGGGACGTACCGCCCTGATGCAAGTGGTTCGGATGTAGGCGTCTCTTTGGATACTCGAGATGATCTATCTCCGTTATTTTCCTGACGTTTGAGAGTTCGATTCGTTGACAAACAAGCGGTGTCGGGCTTAATGGTTGTTTCCCTCAACTTCTTCTTGAGAGGAGTCGAAAACTCGCCTTGAGTTGATGTTGTCTCCTGCATGGAATAGTTTTACACAATTAGCAAGAAGGCAAGAACATTTAGATTACATATTCAGTAGTGGTAAGAAAATCCTTCGTATTGGTCTTATCGTGAGAAGTTTGAGTAGCATCAGCCGCTTCGTGACACACAAAACCTGCCTCCTGCTATGCAAAGACGCTATGACATTCTGTTAATTAGCCGTAATAATACTTTTTGCATATCTAATGGCTTCTTTCTGTTGGAAACGATCGCGAGACTCGATTTATTTGCTGTTAAATTTTGAATTTTGGCTTCAGCGCAAAGATTTAACTAATTTTTTTGCAAATTTATCAAACCCTATCAAATTTACGTTTCTGATCGTATCAACCTCGATAGAAATTATTAATTTTATTGCGTTCATGCAATTAGGTCTCTGAAAAAATAAGACTTCTAAGGATTGTGGCGATTTTTCATATAATTATGGAGATTAGGCGTTTTACATCACATTTGCTTAATTTCACATTTTCAATGACAATGAATGAATAGAGTTAACATAGTTTGAAAGTATTAAATACATCTTAAGTGAGTTAGAGCATCGTGTAGTCACCGTCTTGCTTTGGACCGTCGTCTTCGAACGAGACATCGTCGTCGAAATCCTCTATCACAGGCGTGTATTTTTCCAAACCGAAGAACGACGAACTCTTTTTCGCGGTCTCTTGCAACCGTTTCATGAACTTTGAAAACTCTGTTGCGTCAGCAATATAAAACCCTAACGCGATAGACGTATCAATTTTCGAAAAACTGACCGTGCGTGGTTTCTCGCAAAAATATGTCGATTTCTGTTCTTTGTAATCTAGCTTTGTCAGACAAGCATCCTATAAAGTTCCAGCGTTATTCAATGCTTATTTTATTATAAAATTACCTGAACGTAATGAGGATCCAAATAAATAAGGTCATCGTCCTGATAACCAAGGAAGTAATATGCGTTTCCTGGTCTTCCTCCTATTGATAATGATAATAAGTAAGGTCAATTCACAGAGAGTTCAGATCGTTTTACCGATCATTCCAACGGATTCAGGGTAAGAAAGGAGTTCTTGAATGCAAGGAATATATTCAGAGTTAATGCCATCTAAGCCGACTTTGGCCAGCAGCACGAAGAATATTGACCGTGACCACTTCGATTTCATTTGAGCTTCAAACTTCGCCTTTGCCTCCTCAGCTACATCTGCGCTGTTTGCACTATAAAACACGTGTTAATATAAGACAATCAGTTATTCTATGGCAAGCTTACTCAGACGAAACTTCAGCAATATCGTCTGCAAAATCGCTTTCTGGCTTTTTCTCAGGAGATCCAGTCGATTGAAAAATGGACTTGCTATCTTTGGTATCATTCATAGACTCAGACTGCTCTGTGGATTTGATCTGTTGGTCCAATTTGCTCTCTTCCATCTCATTTTTCACATCATTCGGCGAGTCGTCAACCACTTCGAACTCCTTCTTGGGCTCAGGGCAAACTTTATCAAGGATTTGGTCTAAATAAATCGTTCCTTCAAGAAAAACCGTAATTTCGAGGTCTTCAGCCGCTGACGGTTTGTATTTTTTGTGCATTGCCTCGAGGCTCAGCAAAATCTGGGACGCTTTAAACCATTGACCAGGCTTGACGTTCATGTTTTCATAAAGACACTCACAAATCGAGTGTATAGAATAAGGGGCTAGCTCACAAACGTCTTCTCCATCGAGCATCCATGAGATAATTTCTTCTTGCAGACTGCTAAGTTCCTTGATTTGAGGTTTCAATTTGCGTGTGAGCACCTCCGCGAACATCATCTGAGTCGCTCGGATCATGCAACCCCAGCCTGTATCATTCGTGTAGATTTCAGTTAAACCTTTTACTTTCGATAAAATTCTCGGAAAGTTCCTCCTATACGTGCACCAAATCACCGACTGAAAATCCTTTAGGAATTCTTCGATTTTGTTGTATTGTTTCCCGAGCATATATAACGGATTCTCTTGTAAATCTTTCTGTCCGAGCCCTCTAACTGCGTATTTTACGTTAGTTCTAGTTGTATGAGTCAGTGTCTATGGAAATTAAGTTTGAATATTACCCGAAGTTGTAGATTTTCTCAACTACAGTCTCTTGCTCGGCGATAGTGCTTCTGATAGATTGAAATAATATGCGTCAAATATGCTTAATTATGAGTTTGGGAGTACTTTTTGTCGACACCGGCTTCGAGTGAGGCAGTGAGGTCCACGCTTTTCATTCTTTTGAACTCGTGAGAGTCTTTGAGGGAGATAGTATCAACGTTCTCGAATCCAACGCTACCTGTTAATAGATCGCTGATTTTTTGCTCGTGTGAAGGAGATTTTTTCAGCTGTTCCACATCGGCTATACGAATTGTTATCAATGAAGAGGTAGCTTGAGTTACATAGGGGGTCTGCGTACATTTCTGGTCTCTTATTATTCCTAACTTTATTTATTTTCTCAATGTTCTGAGGTGATGTGCGAAATATTTCCTATAATTTTTACTTTCTAAGGCCTAATAGGTTAGCAGAATGAAGTAGCTTATTTGGTTCTTGAGAAATGCCAGAAACTTCATATCTCTTTCTTTCACACTTTGATGAGTTAAATTGATACAAAACCGATAGCCACAGCGCTGTACACGATTGGAGAACAAGTTAATGAATTGCGACGATTATTTCCTTTTTTTTGATCAAACAGTTACCGCAATTCTGGAATCTGTTTGGATAAAGATTCAGAAGCTACTCTCAAAACTTTGGGCAGCAGGAGCTCCTGTTTGAATCAGTTTAATTTGTTGAGAACTCCGAGCAGTTCTTCAATAAAGCTCTTATTTGGTGTGTTTACTAATTATATTAAAATTTGAATCTTCAACGACTTCTCATTTCATACTAAAGTAAAATAAAAAAGAAACATGGATCCCTATCTCGGAGTAACACCCTTAATTTGATACATCGCCTAAATTTTATGCATATGGTAATTAGGAAGAACCCAGTCAACGACCAAGCAATAAGTACTATGCATACCCATCACCAAATTTTCAGCAAAACAACACTCAACAAGCAGAAGCAGCACTTCAAAAGTAGCATCTTTTTCGATTTTCCTCGCAAAACCTTCGCCTTCATTCAGCCCTTATTATCTCGCAGAAGACCTATCACTACGTTATAAAAACCTTATCGATGCTGAGAGAAAGGTAACATCAAATTCCTTTACCTGAACACCCTCCGATACAAAATCTAATACTCTTAGCATTTCCTTGAAGTAGAAAACGAATACAACATGTTCATTGAGAAGCTTGATAATTTATACCGAGTAAAACACATAGTTATAGTGCGGTTAACTGAATTATCCTCAGGAACTCGAAGAAAATTACAATAAAAAATGCAAGGAATGTGAAGACCTCAAAAATGATGTAAGAACCACGATACAAGTTGGGCTTGATTCCATTCAAACTGATAGAATAAGGTGCTTGCAAAGACACTTGGAAATGTTTACGAAGAGAACAATGACAAAAAATCAACACTCAAAAAGCTTTATTACGCCTCCACGGAAGCGAATAAAAGGCTAAAGGAATTGGAAAGTGAAAGAGACGCGATGACTCGTGACATTGGAATTAAACAAGAAAAATATCTAAATCTCGAGGTAACTTACCAATCAAAATAAAAAGCTTGAATAAAGCAAATCAGCATGAATATCGAGCATCATTACTCCAGCGGAATCTACTAGACGAAAGGTTATCCGAAGCAGAGGCCAAATTTACTGTATTTATACTTCCGCCTTCAAGGGGTTTAATGCGTCATCAGGCTGAGATGTCAAGACTTCGAAAAGTTGTGGACGACAGAGATAAGTATATCATTGAACTTGAACATAAGCTCGAAGAGTTTTCTTCGGAAAATCGAAGAATATACGATCAATTCAATCGACTGTAGCATTATTCTCATGTTGCATGCAATAACTTGATATATCTAGCAAGCTGGAATCTGAATCGCAAAAGCTCAATCTAGACTCGAAAATCCATCAGCAGTACAGCATAATGATGACTTTATAGTTCTTAATTAGTAAAAACAATTAGAGGGCTGGAAATTGAACATCTTCGGTCAGTGCTTGATGAAGAACGTTCAAGAGTCAAGGTATTAAGCAATTAAAAGCATTAAGTTCTCAATGAAATCATAGGCACTTGCTGCTCTGGCTGAATCGCATAAAGCCATATCAGAATCTCGGCCTAATATCGTCGTCTCGCATCCAGCACAATCAGAATCCAATTTCTATCAGCAAGAAGCCCATCGATTGCGTTTAGAACTAGAAAACGCGCATCTCGAATTAAGAAACGCTGCTGTAATAATTGTAGTCGCCTTCATCCACTCATCTGTTCAATAGAGGACAATTGATCAGCTCAGAACCCAGAAAGAGCAGCTCGAGCAAAACCAGAAAGACCCGAAAGAGACCAAATCACAGAAAGATCGCAAAGTCTTCGCAGCAGCAGGATCAGATGAATTCGAAGAACGATATACTCAGGGCTCGAGATGGGCTCCGGAGAGAGTCGTTGAGAAAGTGGTTGAAAGAGAAGTGTTTAAGGATCCTGACGACGTCCGTAGAGAAATTGTTCGTCGTGTAGACCGGCTCATGGATATCTACAAACGAAACACCGCCGGTTATCTCAAGCCTTATCTATTCTTTATCTGGCGCCTGATCATCGCGATGCAGCATCTGCTGGCTCGATATAAGCAAGCAAAGGCCCAACTAGAAGACAAGTTTTTACCTATAGCATCTTCACATTCTAACTCTTTAATGATAGAGGTCAGATGGTTGAAACTCTGCACAAGGAAATAGTCGTGAGGGATAACAAACAAGACCCCACAAATATAGGTATTTTTGAAAGAGTACTACTGACTTATCTTTTTTCAAATAGATAAATTGATTAGTTTGTATCAATCGGTCAGGCTGTCCATCGTTGATATTATTTTCGAGGTATTCGTCCGAAGTGCAAATCATGCTTTTACCAAAAAAATGTACCTAATCTCGAACATCTTAGCAGCTAATGACAATCCTTTGTTTTTTCCCTAGCAATTCGCTCATTCTGTTCGTTGTGAACGTAAACGAGTTAAAAGAAAGATGCTATACGTTGCTTGAGCTCTACCTCCAAGCCTACTTCCAGTAGAATTCTAAGTGATAGTGTAGAGGTGTATAATGCGATGTGACTAGGTTAAAAGCGATTGTCGAAGAAAATAAACCTGAAGACCCAGCACTCGAACAGCGCTTCAGTCAAAACGCTCTGACAGGAGTAGTTTCCAATTTTCTTGATGGGCAATAACCGTTGAATTAAGGGTAATCGATTGAAAAACGTCGACATTGAATTCAGAGATTCGATCAATGCATGGATTGAGGACACGATCGATGAGGCTGATAGGAAGAAACATATTGGGAAGAAAAATGAAGCTAATGCAGTATACACTCTCTCTCATCGATTCAGCTAACGATGTTGCGTGTTTGATAGAAACATCTCTATCTGTTCAGGCTCCTTGCTATCAAATACAGATGCAAGTTCCCAATCAGTAGCGCTCCGTTTGTCTTAGACGAAGACCTACAAGTCAAACTTGAAGACAAAATATGTGCCGCTTTTCACGAGTAATAAAAATGATTTCAAGTCCTTTTGTCTAATGGATTAATGTGCTAGGGTCCTTGAACTGCCTTTAGAATAACGAACACTGAAATATCAACTGAATTAGCCACACTAAGAAGATTATTGAAATTATTTTTCCTTCTATGAATTTAGATTTTGCTCAAATCTGCATACATTGCTTTTGTTAAAGTTATATCTTAAACCATATAATGATCTAATATCAAAAGCTTTTGCTGAGCAGCAGTAATTAACTACAAGTTTTTTTAGGGAATTTTCGAAAGGCTTTATTACTGGAGTTAATCAAACTCGCTCTTAAATATTTTACTGCTTATTTTTTCGAATCGTATTATTCCATGTGAATTTAAAAGAGTTCTAAACGAACAAATTTGCAAGCAAAATTTTGCAACTTTGGTTTATTAAACTAGCTCATTCAACCACCATAACACATTGTCCTTTATGACTGACCGTAGAGCCTGGACAGAAGAAGTAAATTCTCACTCCTAACTCTAACTCACATATTACAGGAAGATAAAGCTATCTCCGAGCTAGTAGAAAAATATGGGATTAGAAAATGGACGGAAGTTGCTCAGAAAATGCAAGAAGTCTACAAACTCAGAGGCCGCTCTGGGAAGCAATGCCGTGAGAGGTACGCTAAACCTTTAACCTTAAATAATTCGTTGTGGAAAGATGGCACAACCATCTTGACCCCTCAATAAACAAGAAACCGTGGTCAGAAAAAGAGGAAAGAGTTTTATTTGATGCGCATAGGAAATATGGAAATCGGTGGGCAGAAATCGCAAAACTGCTTCCTGGAAGGTAATTCAGAGGCAGTATCCTGACAGCATACTGATTTGACATTAGGACTGACAATTCGATTAAAAACCAATTCTATTCCACGCTGAGAAGAAGCCTGAGGAGACTCAACAAATGCTTAGGAGACAAAAATAGTAGTTTTCTGTGAGCAATTGTGGTTGCAACAAATTCGTGATTAGGCACTGCGCAAGTGAAGGATATAAAGCCAGGAGTGCTGTCAAAAATAGTAAGTTTGACCGAAAAGGATCCGAGTACAGTCGGCGACGATAAATTGAAGAGATTAGTGCACTCAGCCAAAGACATCCAGGAAGCGTTGCTCGAATATTCGAGTTATAAGCCAAGCAAGAAAATTTTCGTCGCAGAGAACGAAACCCTGAACTCGAAAGCACAGTCCATGAAAAATCTAGTCGAACGCATCCTTGAGTTCAAGTATGGATTTTTTATCGTGATTGTTTTTGAGTATTATTAGTGAAGTGTATAAAACGAAGAAAGAAAAGACAATAAAAGCGAAGAAGAAAGTCGGTAGTAAGCTTATAAAGCAAAGAACCTGTCTAACAGTGTGAATTTGATCAGGAAGCAATAAAATCCGGATAAAACTGGAAGCCCCAAGCGAGAAATCAGAGTCGCGAAGTCCGAGCCCAGATCCTGGGCGGGCCCCAACTAGAGAGAATATAACGCCGCATTTGGACGAGATACTTGTGCATAAAATATCCCATGGTGATAAAAATATATTCAAGATTCTGCGAATTGGGGATACCTTTCAGCAAAATCGTAAAAATTTTCTAAAGCTAGGTAGGAGCCAACTAATTCTCAAAATTTTAGGTGATAATACACTCAACGAAAAACTTAGGCAAACAAGTGATTTTCTTCACCAGATAATTAAAGATAGAAAGGTACTACGATTTCAATAAGCTTTCAATTAGTTACAACACAACTCAGACAGCTAATGTCAATCAGAACGATGCGAGCGCGAAATTTGACTATGTAGCTTATAATCGCAAAATGAGTGATATTCTGTATTTCCGTCTGACCAGTTCGAAAATTCACACACTTTCTCATTAGAAAGCAGCCAGAACTCGGCGATCTTCCATTTGATAGAATTGAGTCTGGCCGTTTCACCCCTCGTCTAAACCCCCCTTTGACTCCTCAAAATTTATTTAATTTCCCACCTTTCCCTCAACACAAGGTATTATTTATATACAGCACCCTTCACCAAAAATCTTTACCAATAAATTCCCGCCAGCAGAAACCTCACGAAGAAGAGCATAATTTCCAAAGCCATGTCGGAGGATCAGGACCAGCTTTTATGCCTTTAATGAACAGAAACAACTCATTTAATAGCTTCGGTTTCGGAGGTAAAGCATTATTTTTTTCAATCTAGAGTCTAAATTTTGGACACTAATCCACAGAGTTTTCTCCGAGAGGAATGGTTGGGTTTCCAATGAGTCCGATCATGTCGTCCAGGCAAATGGGCAGCTTCTTCCCCATACTCACACCTCGGACACCCATGCTGCTAAATCCTATCAAGCCAGTCCCCGAAGAGCTCAATACTGGAATGATTGATGAAAAAATGGATAGCATGCTTAGTCATTTAAAACAAGAAATCAAGTCGAACACAGGTGCCGCATCTTTTCATAACACTCCTCGCGGAGGTGCCCATCTGACGATTGAGACTGAAGATTCAGCTTCAGTGCCTCACGGGCAACAGAAAATTGAAAATGACGGCTTGAACCTCAATATAGATCTGATCAACGATTCTTTTCATGAAGCTGAGAGACGGTAATTACAAATGAATCCTCTACCAAATAACCTATTTAATAGTCCTCATTCTGTAACTCCTACTCTCAAAAGCGGTCTGCCTTTCAGTCCAGGGAGTCTATTCACACCGAGATCTAAAAATAATGCGAACCAATCGCTCTTTTAAACTGTGAGATTAATTTTTTTCCAGCAAAGGAATAATATAAAGGTAGGACGATTTTGTTAATATTTTACTATGTTAATAGCGATTAGTAGAGCTAAACTAAGGAAGATTATATTGAATATGTCATCGAGTTAATGATCTAATGGACTTTTGTCTGATCATTTTTGTGTGGAGATGATTATCAGTTGCATATCCTTTTTTGTTGTTGTTGCAAAACTTATTTCAATGTGTATTAGTACCTGGAAATCCTCGAAATTTATGTCCGATATTAAGAAATTTGCGGTCATGTATCTACCCACTTTTTGGTTGTCATTGTCTTCAGGATATCAATCTGCAATAGGTTGGTTCGAGTAATTTTAGTCGTGGCTTGCTATTT
>ENA-UOUE01000290-UOUE01000290.1-compost-metagenome-genome-assembly--contig:-NODE-290-length-41945-cov-10.836247_pt1 | contig 41945 bp, 30 predicted proteins | sample MGYA00238146_ERZ747223 | MGnify/ENA primary metagenome ERZ747223 (study PRJEB28781, sample SAMN06268865) | compost metagenome | isolation source: single cell | place: USA: California, Emeryville, Joint...
GGACCACTGCGACCATCTCAACTTGTGACTATCATCGTTATCTGGGACATACTCTGTGCCCTAGGCTGGTGGATTTATAATGTGATAGTCTTATATCAATACTCTTGGGCTCCGATGGTTATTAACTTCGTTCTCGTATTTGTCCAAAACATCGTGCTATTAGATGTCCGCAAAGGACTCTTCAGGTTTAAGCTTGCTCAAATCTATCTTCTTTTTCGATTGATATGTGCCGTTCTTTTCCTCTGCGGAGCTGTCGCATTCTTTATCTTGATCTTCGTATTCTGGACCAACCCAGTACTCGAAGTCTCAGGTGGAGTTGGAATGTGGTGGAGTTTTTGGTTTTGTGTGATTTTTATTCCTGAAAGTGTCATAATTTGGGGCTCGAGTTGGACAATGTTCAAGGCTATCAAGTCGCTCAAGGTGTTTGTGTATGGAGATGGCTCAGAAGAAGAGGTAGAATTTGGCAATGGATTCGCTGGAGACGGCGGCAGAACGGTGAGCAATGCATTCAAGGTGTGAAGGTCATGGACCGAAAATTAGTGACGATTATCGAAAGTGATCAATTAATGCTTGTTTCGTATCTGCATTGATTTGAATGATCGTGATTTTACAGATCTTGTAACTTATTCGTAAGAATACTGTGCTACATCTCAGCTGTATCAAAATTCCACTGTTTACCTTAAGAAAAAATGAGTGAAGGAGATATACTTAGGTATTGTCGAAATCAAAGTTTTGCACAGAGAGATATGAGGAATTAGGTTGGTTGGGTTATTGCTGGTAATTAACTAGGAGAAAGCAAAATAGTTCCTAATTAATGTCTATCTTTATTTGCTAATATCCTTTTTCAGGAACGCTGTAAAACTTCATGCCTTGGACTTGGAGAGATTATACTGCCAGCCTTTATTCACTTCCTGTTCTTCTAGGCTGAGGAAATTTCATAATTCATTAATAGGTAAATCCTACACTAAATATAACACCAATGATATCGAAGCTGTCGCAATAGACTAAGATAATGATGATGAATTAAGGCGTTAACCATCAGAGTAAGTTAATCTTTGAATTTATTCATTCTGTCTGCTGTATATTTTTTTTTTCTCATTCAAGCTGTTACCTCAGTAAACAATATTGAACTGATTTTTTTTTTTGTTAATTGAACTAATTTAGATGGGGCACTATCTAAAGTAAGTCCTATCAGTTTTCCACAACAACCTGCAATAATAATTATTAAATTAGCAACAATAGGACGACGACTCTATCAAATGGAAAGCATCGCGAATCTCTCGTTTGAACAGAAGAAAGAAATTGTTCGGAGTTTGCTACTTGAAGGATCGACTTGCACTTCGCGACATCATTCCTTAGAATCGATGTCTGTGCAAGAACACTCAAAAATTATTTCTGACTCCTCTTGCCAAGTTGATTTGAACGAAAAATATAGCACACTATTGAAAAAAGAGGAATCCAAGATTATTAGAAATCAAGAGGAAGAGAAAGAATTTGACAGCGACTTGAATACTCTTCGAGAGCTTGAGAAACTTTCACAATCGCCAGAATGCGAAAATCAAACCTATTCCTTGAGCACTATCTTTTGCTTCTATATTTTACTATTTCTTGCTTGCTACGTACTGTATCAGTATTTCTTATGGAGCAGAAGTAAGAGGAGCAAAATTCCGATTTTAATGTCGGATTGGTGACTTTTTAACCTCTATTTCCAACAAAGTTGTTAGAATTATCCTTATCTGGGATACCATATTCTGCATGATATAATCAACATCAGAATCAATATGAAAACATGACGGAAATTCGCTAAATTTCATGTTAAAACAAAAAGTGTAGAGTGAAAAAGTGCAAAGATTTTGTGAGATTAGATATGAAAGCGTGAGCTTGTCACTGTAAACACAATTATCCAATGCAATTTTTTATTTATCAGTCACAAAGACTCAAATAAATTAGCAGGTATATTTCATTCTTTCAAACCGCTATGTGATATTATTTTCCATTGCGGACTATTTAACTGAAAAGAAAGAGCGAGAGAACAAAGGTGTTTGTATGAACAAATCTCACACGAACATACACTTCGCCTAATGTATCAAAAATCCAAAATAGATTAACAGAAGAATGCCTACTCTCCAAAAGATTGAGATATAACTGCTATTTTCGTTATAGTTTACTTTCAATCGAAATCCAGATCATTTGAATACAATTTCAAATATCACCGAACTCTCGTCAACAGACGCTATCTATCTAGCTTTATTAACATTGGAAACACTACTGGTTTCCTTTAATTAATATCGCTTCTGATTGCTAGTTGCCAATAATTAAAGAGCTGGGTTTAAGAAAAGGAAACAGAGCAGACTAACTAAAGTGTTTAAAGCGTTACTCAAAGTTTTCAATTCTGAAAGTAACTCTCAATGGCTTTTAGTTTGATAAAATTATTAAGGAGCTAATTTAAAATTTTCTGGCTGAGATGGAAACACTGGCAAACCTCATCATTCGACCAGATCGGTAAGAATTCTTTACGAAATTTGACTTATTTTTCTAGACCAAAATACGATCCGAAAAAGGACCTCGGTCCTTCAACGTTCACGCTGGGCAAAAAGCCGATGCAAAGAATAGATTTTGATGTTTTCAACACATACAAAGAGGCAATTAAATGTAGCATATTTACTCCCAAAAAGCTCAGAGAAAACGTATGCCTCCATCGCTTTCTTTCCATAATGGACATTCAAGACCTATCCTTGTGTTGTTGCCTGTCATGGAAACTGTGGAAATCGAAAAGATGCCTTAGAATTGGTCGATCTCTTGCTTCCAGAAGACATCTTAGTTTGCTGTTTCGATTTCTCTGGGTACAGTCTACCCTTCTTGCTTCTTGCCTCAACGAATTTTGACTTTAGATGTGGATTATCTCAGGGAGAATATGTAACGCTAGGACACAAAGAGAAAGGTGACTTGCGAGCAGTCATTAAATACCTCAGACAACTTACTTTTATCTCCGAGTACCAAATAACATTGAAGCATATTCGCTAAGCTCTGCTCTAGTATTGGAATTTATGGTCGAAGCATGGGCGCTAGCACAGCTCTTCTTTACTCTGCTGAAGATCCAAAAATCGCGTGCTTAGTTCTCGATTCTCCTTTCAGCAACCTTGCAGCCGTCTGCAGAGATCAAACTCTTTCTTACAGCGTGAGCATTCTGCCGTGATCTTCTATTTAATCAATCCGTTTGCCACAATTAGACCCTCATTTCTTTCTTCGGAGACTTTTTCTACAATAGTGTTCGAAGCACAATACAGAAGAAAGCGAAATTTGATATCGAGTAAATTTCCTGGCACATTTCTCATTTTAATTTCTGCTCTGTTGATTGCTCTATTTGGATTGGACTTGTTCTATTCAATTTTTTCTCAAAACAATATTGACTCTGAATATAATTGGCTAATTTGCAAAGGGATATCTCGCCTATCAATTTAGTGGACAAAATTGAGATTCCAGCTCTGTTTATCCATGCGAGAAACGATAAGATCACTCCTATTTACCATTCCAGAAAATTATTTAAAGTATGCACTCTCGTTACGTATATATGTAATTCTCGGTATAGAAATACGCTGGAGATGCAAGAATTCATGAGGTCGAAGGAGATCACAATGATCGTCGTTCCAAATTTATTCGAGAAGAGGTAACTGACCCCTAGATTTATTGATTGTTACCATAACGCTTTATTGACAATTTTAGATCCGAAATTTCTTCAAAGTGAAGTTTTTTGAGTTAAAGCGCAAGTCAGAGTTCGATTCTCATGTTAAACATATCGTGGAAAAGAAAATCGAAATGCATAAGAAAACGTAACATCATTACTATAAGCTTGCTATTTCTAACGGTGGGTATTCCTAGCACTGAAGCTGAGAACATGAAAATTGATCGGATCTTGAAAAACCTGATGACCATGCCTCAATCGGAGCAATTTGATGTTCGTCGTAGTATTGAGGAGCTCGATGATTCTAAAGTAGAAGAAAGTAAATACTCACTCAATGAGGTCTATTCATATATTTGATTAGTGTTTAAAGACAGCAAATTCACTTTGAAGCCAAACTTATCGGCGTTTAACACGAAAAGAGGCAGAACCAATCTGCAGGAGAAAGCACTCTACAATCCTTCAAACTCAAAGTATGAACCGAAGATGAAAATAACAACAGAAAGAGCCTCTTCATACGACAGGGGGGACAATGATCGTGAGATTTATGGAGGGTCAAGGAAAGGATTGAATGATTCCTTTTCAGAGGGAATGGATGGGTTCTTTTGATAAGTTAGCAATATTATAAATGTAATTATAATATAAAGACAAACCATCGGTTCGTTTAGAATATCAGCTTAGCTTATTGAAAAACTCATTTTCTATTATCATATATTGATAATGTTAGCAGCACAACCACATGTAACTATATTCAAGGAATGCGTATACAATCGTCCGGAGAATGAGTTTCACACAAATAAATGCAGATTAAAGTGGATAATCTCATTGAGATAGCTTTCGGCATGACCGTCTTAAAATGATCCACCGCAAAAGGGAGATTCAACATGAAATTAATTTAAGCGCACTTAGATTTAATAATTTTAGGTCAAAAGATCAAAATAGATATTCCTTAATTTTTTCCGATACCGTGATCCTCTCATTCAAAAATAATCCTATAAATTCAACATAACGGCATGGAAGTGATTTATCAGCCAAACCGCGAAGCCAAAAGCATCAAAACCATTTTTTCAGTGTGTTCTCCTACTTGAAACCATTTTTTTTCAATTGCATCAACGAGCCCTCATTTTCCTCTATGTTTCCGAGTTATCTCAACTATTGACATCGTTTTCAGAACCATTCTGTCTATTTTTCATCGAAGCCTCCAGAATTTATTCGCATTAAAAATTATTAGCATTTAGTTGATAATTAAAAAAAAAGCAAATAATAAGGCGTTCGGAAGCTTTGCACCGAGAAGAATAGCCAAAAAACTGTATAGAAACAATAATAAAAGATTGTAAATATGTCAAATTTCGAAAGAATCATTGAGAAGTCCGTTCGAGAAAAGGTAATCATCAGCCTATACTCCATATTTCTCACCTTCTAACTATATTTCAATGAATAGAGGTATGCCCAAGACTTCGAGCAAATCAAAAAGATTGGTAGAGGAGGGTACGCCTCTGTCTATAAGTGCAAGAACGTTTTGGATGATCAATTTTATGCTGTGAAAAAGATTACGTTAAAAATCAAAGATTTAAAAACCAACATGGAAGAAGAAATCGAAAGGATGCTTCAAGAGGCTAAAGTCCTCGCCAAAATTCACCACCCTAATGTCCTCCGATACTACAACAGTTGGCTTGAGATTCAGCGAAAGAATGAGGAAGAAATGGAGAATCTTCCTGAACGTCTTTCCAAACCGCCAGTAAAAGAGAAAGAAACCCTCAACTTGAAGTTCTCCAGAGATTACGAGGAGCATGAGTCCTTCTCCGACGATGACAATATTGTGTTCTCCAACGATGATGAGAGTGCTTCTCCAACAAAAAGGAAGAACCAAGAGTGGTCTTCTGATGAGGAGACTTCTGATTTTAGAAAGCCAAACAATAAGCATGACTTCAAAAAGAGTGAAAAGATTTTTGGTACAGACGATAGAAATCAGCGAGGCAAAAACGAGTTTCTTAAGCCATTTGCTCTGAACTCCGACAAGAAAGATAAAATCAAGAACGATTTTACTGAGGCGCAGTTGAGAATCGAGGGCGAGCTTGATGAAAACCCAAAAACGAAGTCGAAGGCAGACTTTCGGTTTATTGGAGGGGAGCCGAAATTCCACAGAAATAATTTGTCATTTGATTCTAAAGCGACCCCAACGAAAGTAAAATCTGAAGAATTAACAGGATTCAAAGCAAATGGAGGACCTAAATTTGATAGTCCTTTCAACCGGATGCAATCGGTACCTATTCAGGAGCCTAACCGCAATCCATTTGAGAAAATAAAGTCACTGACGCTGTATATTCAGACAGAATTATGTAAAAACACGCTGGAAGATTATATCACCGAAAGAAACAATGAACTTGAGCGAAAGAAAAAAAGCCCAGAGTTGAAAGTTCTGAAAGAGAGGAAAACAAAAGAGGCCATTAAAATCGCTCTTCAAATTGTGAATGGCCTCAACTATATTCATAATGTAGCTCAGATGATTCACAGAGACCTGAAACCTGGAAATATCTTCATGACTGAAGAGAACACGCCAAAGATTGGAGACTTTGGATTGGTGAAAAAAATAAAATGTTTCAGTCCGCTTCAGCCTTCTCCTATGCTCTCAGGCATTCCTTCACCTGAACGCAACAACAGTTTCATTGATCAAGAGAAATCTGACAGTTTCACTCTTGATGATAAAAACTGTGAGTTCGAGTTAAAAATCGGTGATGATAACCAACTCAGCGCAGCTGAAGAAGACCTTGACGTTCGTTCCAATGTAAGTTCCGATAGCTCTGACGATCAAAATCAGCTTCAATCACCTCAAATATCCATGCCGAAAACACAAGGTCTTGACCTTTCAAAACCTGAGATCACTCTAGATGTTGGTACGAAAACTTTCGCGAGTCCAGAACAGCTCTCTGCAGATTCTGCTCTCTTCGATGAAAGAGTAAGACAGCATAATTTCGCTAATGTTTTTAAACATGATTTTTTTTTTGTTGATAGTCTGATATTTGGTCGCTTGGAATCATATTCCTTTTGCTTTTCCACCCAATGGTGACTGTGATGGAGCAAACTCATGCGATAAATCAAAGCAAAAAAGGCATTCTCCCTGAAAAATTCGAGAAAGAGCATCCTCACCTTTCGAGCATCGTTAAGAAAATGCTCTCAAAAGATCCTACTGAGAGACCTCTTTTGAAGGTAATGTTGAAAAAAATTATTCATATTCATTTGAGTCTTTTGTACAAAGGAAATAGAAGCTGAACTCAAGAGACCTGATGATGTCCCAAACAAATATTTCGGGAAGGTGCTGATTCGCCGTGAAGGCTCCGAAGATTGGAAGGAGAGGTAAAAGCCACATTAGTATTATGAAAGGCATTAAATAAAATCTATTATAATGTAGATGGATTAAAATTGCTGAGGATGCAATTTACATATACAAGAACGAAAATGACAAGAAAGCTAATAAAATACTAAATCTCAACGAATGGAGAATCAATCTTCAGAATGAGGAAGCAAAGGAGAAGAGCAGTTATAATCAAAAGCAGACCGACCCCTTAGAAACGGAAGAAAATGAGTCTCAGAACCAAAAAGGTCCTTTGAGTTACATTACCATCGAAAGTTCGATTCAGTTGGGATACTTTGTTGCTGGCACTAACCTCGCGACAACAGAACAGATCTACGAACATATGAGGAATCATGGAATCCCTACTACACTTGAAAAATAGTAAAACATGACTGGACCGATAGCAAGCAATTTCTTCAACTATTTTTAGTAGCAAATCAGTTTTTCCTTGTTTTAGACAGGAATATTTTCTATCTGGTTATCGACTCACTCTCAACTTTCACTGAGAAAACGCAATTTAGCTAGCTATCGAAATAGTGATAGTAGTTAGTCCTACTTTATTCATAGTGACTACGAGTCGAATAATTCGTTACTTGAGCTGTAATATGCTTACCGCTTGCTGTCTAAATCGAGTCTACATCTTACTATATAAACTTTCTTACTACATTTAAAAATGAAGCTAGGACCCTTTCTTATCAAGTAATTTAACACTGCATTCCTAACAACTCGATCCGAGCGTGCCAAGTTCCCTGGATATGCAAAATACTACTTTATATGTGAGAAAACAAAATATTACGGATCTCAGACTGCATAGTCTTAATTACCTTTGGCCAAGTCGATCGATATCGATAAATTTTAAAGAGGCTAATTTCATGCTTTGTTTGTGTGTAGCGAGGGATCAGTTTGGACTTTCTGAGCAGCCATTAAGAAATTCCTAAGTAGGGTCACTTAATAATACAATTTTTAAAAATAATTCAGATACTCCGGTAACTCACGACTTTCACAATGGAAGAAAAGCAAGAAAAGCAAAAATCTATTGATAACTACCCTATTACCATCACTGAGACTCTGAAGAAGCAATCCTTCACCATCTCTCCCTGCCACAGAGTAACACATCCCCAAACTTTCCGCTTAGCTCTTAACAATTTTTCTTAAGCCTTACATTCAAGATGTGGTAGTTCCAGAAGGATTAATCAGGTCTAGAGTCGAGCGACTTGCAGCTGATATTGCAAACTTCTACGAGAACAGACCATACACGATCATCGTGATAATGAAAGTGAGTTCTTCCTCTCTATAGAAAAAAATTTTAAATTTTCACGAAATAATAGCAAGGCTACAAGGTTTTCAACCTTTTGAACGAGTATCTTGAAAAAATCTACGAAAAAGGCGTCCACAACAACACCATTAAAGTTGAATTTGTGAGACTTTCAAGCTACACCGGCATCAAAGAAGCAGATGAAGTAGAATTCGATCACAACTTGTCGTAATTACAGTGTTTAGATCGAAGTTGTTGGCCTTGACCTTATCGATGTGAAAGGAAAAGACCTTCTCGTGCTGGAGGCAATCGTTGAAACAGGATTGTCACTCCAGACTCTGTTGGACCAACTAATGGTATAATCTCTGAAACGGTTAGCAAAGTATCTTAAAGCTCTTTTGCAGGAAAGAGGAGCCAAGTCAACCAAAGTGTTCTCTCTTATCATTAAGGAAAACAGAACGACTTTCGATTTCCCAATTGACTTCCTAGGGTAATTTTGTTTTGCTTGAGTTCAGTATCCTAACATTAATGTAAAGGTTCATCATTCCTACAAAGTTTGTGGTTGGATATGGTTTGGACTACAATGATGTAAGATTAAATTATACCTGCTGTGTTCTAACGAAGGGTTTTGTGTAGAATTTCAGAGACTTGAACCATATTTGCTCGCTCAACGATAACGGAATAGATTCTTTCAAGAAGAAGAAATCTCATTTTTCACGCAGCAGGCAGAATATTGACAGCAGACAAAATCTTGAATAGAGTGGCCTATCTATTCGCCAAAATATATATATTCATATTGATTGAATTATCTTGAGAAAAATATGATTAATTGAATTGATGAGAAGTTGATTCAGTCCCTCTTTGAGATCGCTCTCAAAGGTCTGCTGAGCAATTAATAAATATGAGTTTGAAATTTGCAAGTAAAAACTCCACAATGAGTCTGACATTAAAATGAGGAAACAAAAATAAAATCAATCTTGAATCAATGCCATCATAGGTGCTCGATCCATATGATCATAGATAGGCTTGATGAAAATCGAAAGCAAATATAATCAAATTTCTTTTTTAAGAATCTATTTCGCTCATGATTTTGAAATCATTGAGTCTGAGAAACAATTTTCAGCTTTGCCTGAATTATGAGAAATTTAGCAATTCCACTTCCCACTATCTGTTCAGCTTTAAGGCCCATCATAAATTGTACTGGTTCTGTTCTCAATAAACTCATCTATAATTCATAATGGCCATTATGAGGATTCATAGACTTTCTCATCGCTGATTGTGATGGTGTTCAGTTTTTATCTCTCTTTTAATCAATTCAACAAACAGGACAAAAGTTCGGTGAGCTCTCTCTTAAGGATTCGTGTACTCTTCGAAGAATTTAGGACTATATGGAAATTTCAACTCGAAGAGATTGCTATGAACTTCAGCTAGAGAGCCTTGAACTCACTGCACCATCGTCTACGTGATCCTACATCTTTCGATACAATTTAAGAGCTCTGTATCTTCATATATCATATTCAGCCATTAACTCATTTCATCAATTGGAGTTCAGATCTCGCAGGTTTTTCAGTCAAGTTGTATCTACATTTGCTATTACATCTCGAGAACAAAGAGAACAAATACCCTGTATCTAGCGAAACAGAAAGGTTTTTATGGTTTAAATTTTCGTATATGGCTTGTGGAATGAGAATGCTAAAAGAATTCTTTGTGTCTCGCAGATGGATAATCAAAGAAGTGTCTGGAGAATATGAAAGTGAGAAGTCGCTCTACTGCTGAATAAATATTTCGATGGCTTTGCTACTTCGACTAAGGAATAACGAGGGGTCTTTTCTCAATTAAATTTTGAAAAATTTTATATTAGGAGGTAAAGGTCATATAGGTTTTGAAATAAAGCTCTTTGCAATCATTTCCAAAACCCCCAAAACCCATTCAAATTAGTCAGATTTATTGCTCTTCTCCAAGCGTATTCTATGAGGCTTATCATAGACTGCAGAGTGACCTTTTGAAAAGTTAAACCCGCTTTAACTTATTTTGCAATTAGATAGTACGAAATCGAAGTATTTGCGCCTTTAATTTAGTGCGCGTTAATTATCAATAATACGTCTACTGCACGGATATACGCTATTTAAGTGCTGAAAAATTTAAACCTAGTCAAGAATATCTTAACATAAATTTGAAAAATGGAGAGCCGTGGCATCGAAGAATACGTAAGAGAGCAGTTCGACAATAACGTCCTCCCTTCCCTTCAAGGTGAGCATCATCACAAATTACATTTGCTAAGCTGTTTTTTCAGATTTCATAAGGATCCCAAATACATCCAAGATGTATGATCCTGAATGGAGAACCAATGGACTCCTTGAAAAAGCAGCCACTCATTTGATAGATTGGGCCAAAAAGCAAGAAGTCCCTGGTCTTAAAGCAGAAATGATTCAAGCTGAAGGAAAAACTCCTTTGGTTTTTATTGAAATTGAAGGAACTTCCAAGTCTGCTAAAACAATTTGCTTCTACGGTAACGCTTGAAGCTTCTGTTGATGGTTTATTAACATTCATATAGGCCATTTCGATAAACAGCCACATATGTCTGGCTGGGTAGCCGACTCAGGACCACTCGATCCTACTATCAAGGGAGATAAGTTATTCGGAAGAGGCTCCGTTGATGACGGCTATTCCCTGTACGCTTCAGTACTCAGCATCATGACACTGAAGAAACTTGGTTTTGATCATGGAAAGACTTACATTATTATTGAAGGAGATGAAGAAAGCGAAGGGTAGCCAAAAATTAATTACGCTATTTAATCATAACTATTTGTGATTTTGTCACGATTAGAGACCATCTCCTTTACTATCTCTTCGATTACAAGCTAAAGGACCGTTTTGTCCCTCAACCAGATCTCATCGTAAAAAGATTTCCAATAAGATAAAAATCTAACGAATTTTTTTCTTTCACAAAAAAAGATCTGTTTAGATTCTTTTGGATTTAACAATATGTCAGTGACAGTCGCCACATCCCTAAGAGGATTTATCGGTAACTTTCAGTCGACCAAATAGAACTTGTCTCAATCTTCATACAAATAGGATTCAAGCTTGGTGTCCAAATTCTCGAAGACGCCGTACATAGTGGTGATGCTAGTGGTGTTGTTCCGGATACCTTCAGAATTCTCAGAGGAGTATTTGCTCAAGCTTTTTCATTCGTTAACATTTATTTCTCTGTAGCTCCTAGAGAGGATTGAAGACTATAGATCAGGTAAGATGATTGATGAACTGAGAGTGGACATTCCTTCTGACAAATATAAACAAATGGAAGTAAAATATTACCTTGAAAGAATGTTCAAATTTAACCCATGAATTTTAGCAAATTTCAATGGCAAATATCGATTATAAAGCCATTTTCAATATGATTCCTAGCAGCACTCCCGTTGGAAAATCGAGTCTTGCCAATTTGATCAATAGATTATGGGAGCCTCAGATGACCATTATTGGTGCAGACGGACTTCCCCCTACCTCCAAGGCAGGAAATGTGATCCGAGCAAGTACAACCCTATCAGTTTCCATTCGAACCCCACCTACCCTTGATACCAAAAAGGCCACTGCATATTTGGAAAAGGTACCCCCAATAGCTACGAACGCAAAATACAACAACTATTATTATTAGGTATTGACTGAAAACCCTCCTTATGGAGCAAAGGTCACATTCGAAGCCACAGATATGAACGATGGCTGGGACGCACCAGTTTTTGAAACTGAGTTCGAAGATGCTGTGAGCAGAGCATCTAAGGTAATCAGTTCTATTTATCTACTGTCCCTCTGAAACTTTGTTAAATGTGTGAATAGGAAATCTTCGGTATTGGTCCTCTCTATGCAGGCTGTGGTGGCACGATTCCTTTTATCAAGACTCTCTCCGATGTGGTAATAAATATTTCCTCCTTATGAAAAGTGCTAACTCAATGGTATTTAAAGTTCCCATCTAGCAAGTTCTTAGTTACTGGATGTGCGCTTCCAGGATGTAATGCTCACGGTCCCAACGAATGGTTGGATATGAGCTATTGCAAGAAGATCATATCAGTTGTAACGAATATTATATCCAAAATCTAGTTTTCCGTGTTCTCATCAGAATCCCTATTTCTATCAATCATTTATAGAAAAAATGCAAACAAAACACATTAGAAATTTTGAGTAGAAATCACATTTCATAACAATTATCGTCAATTTGAGTTAAAAGCATTCTCTTAGAATTACCTTATTTATTTTCTTACATCGAAAAATAGACAAGTTAGAGTATAATTCGACTCTCTTTGTAGCATTATTTTGAGATCAGAATAAGTTTAAATCTCCCGCTAATATCTGGACTGGGAAAGTTCTATGTCTTAGCTTCCAAATTAATTTACACCAGGAGTGTTTACTAAATAAAAGATCTGCTGAAAGCGCACATGTCTACAAGCTTCAATTATCGTCTCCCAACGATAGATCATAGTTTTCAGATTCCGACTTGTCAAGCAGACAAATTTGAGCATGTGCCACCTATTAACATTCCAAGACCTGTTTGTGGAAAACTCGCGCATGCCCAAAATACGCCATCAACAAAGAAGAAAGTACTGAACACCAACAAAAGTAAAGAAAACAGCTTTGGCGAGACCCCACCAAAGTTGAGTAGTTATAAGGACTTCATTACTCCAGATAAATTGGAAGGATTGAAAGAGCGACTGGCAGCTTTTATTGAGAATTCGACAGCGAAAAATGAGGAGCGCAGGAGAAGGGTTGCTTTTGAGTTAGACTCACTTAAAAGCTTTTCCGGAGATCCAGTGAACGAAAAAGATTTTTTAAAAACTCCTTTCTTGAGAACTGTGGAGAAACGACGGATTATGGTGGTAGATACCACTAAAATATCCAATGAAAAAGAAAAATTGCTTCAAAGTACGAGTTCTTCTTCGGTAAAGGAGGTTATCAAGAGCCAAGCCATTATTGAATCTCCAAAAAGCAAGTTATCTGAAGTTGAAACAATACGAAATGCTTCAGTTCATAAAAAAGTACTTTCAAAAAAGGCAGCTAAAGAGATCGGTAAAGGTAATCTTTTTCGCATTTTTTGAGCTTCACCGAATTTCATTTAAGAAAGTAGGTTGTCAGATAAGAATAAGGAATTCATGAAAACAACTTCGACTGATCAAGACTCTAGCTCAACGAAAAGGAATTTCAGACAACTCGCGCCACTTCCGCAAGTTAGACAAGAAGATGACTCTCTCTCGAACTCATTCAGTACCAAAACTGTCAAGAGAACTGAGAGGGATGTCCTTCCCAAAACTATCACATTTTTCGACAAAAGACAAAATCAGTATTTGAAGTTCCCTGTTTTTGCCGAGAAAGATCTGAATTTCAATCATCAGCGCTTAAGCGAGTGCTTGCATGCCACAGTTAAACTTTATAGAAATGAACTGAATGTGATTGATCAATAAATTTAGGACATGGATGATGATTTTGAGACTAATGAGGAACAACTTGATCTTGGAAAGGCAAAGGTGTTCGAAGATTTACTTGAAGGCATAGGCGAACAAGACGGAAAGAGGTACCGGCCAAGGTATCCTAGAGACCCAGATGACCCTTCACGAAGGATATTTACTTATGCTGTTTTTCTTCCAAACGCAGGCCTCAGGCTTCCGGCTAAGGCTGCCGAAGGAGGCCAAGAAAATATTACCAAGACTCTTTGTTCAGCAAGTACAAGTGATAGATCGATTAACTCTTGGAAATCACAGGGAAACGAGGAAAAAATGAAGTTAGATCCGACATATACCCAAAGCAGCAACAGTTATGGAAGATCAGTTAACACTAGTCAAGTACTTGACAAATGATTACTAGGGCTTTGAATATGACAATCAGCCCACAGCAAATACTATACAAGTTTTATTTTATCATGAGTTCAGTCGATGAGAAATCAGAAAGAGTTTCATTATCATACTATCAATAAGTGTTCTGTTCCACTTAATACGGTTTGGTTTTATTTCTTCCTATTATTTTATATCGCTGACATTTTTTCAATACCAATTTTGACATATGTTTCTGTGTTACAGACTCCTCTATGCTTAGTAAAGCAAAAAAATTATAAATTATTTCTACTCAATCATGCATAAATCCACGGCATTAATCAGGAGTGTCAGTACAAACAATAAATTTCATTACAATTTATACATTTTAAAGATTCATAGTTTAAGAAACAAAAAAATTTCTCTTGAAATTTATTTTCTATTTTCCTTATAGAGCTCATCAAAACTAAGTAAGTAGTGGCTCGGATCCCAATTAGTGTTATTCACTTTTAATACTTTCTGCATAAAAATATTGCCTTAACTGACAAAACTTAATTTCTTTTCAATTTTGGGATTTATTTGCTCTTCTCTAAATTTTGGATATCTCGAGAACGTTACAAATATTCTTTTTATATCAACGTAAACAACATATAACTCACAACAGATTCTAACTAAGGCTTAAACTCCACTTGATGAATCTGTCTTAGAATTAGAGCAAAATTCTTTCTCAGTTCTTGGAAATGAGAAATGTCAACGTAAAAACTCTCTCGGCCTTGCTTCGTATGTATAATTAGAAGTATCACCGGCTTAAGCACCTAATAATAATTCAAATTAAGCAAACGATTTTTTCTTTTTCAATAATTACTCTTTTCATGGCTATCGAGCTCAGCACCACTTCAATCTTCCACTCAACGGATTCATATTGCTGGAAAAATTTTGAATGGAGCTGTGGGAGCGGATTGCGTTCGATCCAGAGAGCTTTAGTGTCTTTGTCCTGATCAATAATCAAGCGATAATTGTTCAGAGTCTTATCAAACTCTATCAATTTGAGGATTCCATTGATAAACTCTTTATCCTTTGGGCTAAGTTTATCACTTTGGTTCAAATAGAAATCGACTCCTTGCTCGTTCTTTTTCTTAACAACGAACCCAGCGTAATTCAAGAATTTGATTATCTTTGTAATATTAATTTTCTCTTCGTGACTCATGCCCTTGTATTTGTCCAATCTAGGATTGGTAGAGCTATCCTTCTTCAGCAGCAGATCCAATGCGATTTCAAAGAGCTTCTTTGACTCTGAAACCTTTAATTCTTCAAGAAATTTTCTGTGCTTCTCCATGAAGAGTCCTCAATCTGTTTAATAAGATATTAATTTTTCTTAATTATCCTGTCTTGAGCTCTCTTGAATAAATATCCTTATCTTTAATCAAGCCCCATTTGATATGTTATCTGCTAAATCTCTTGCATTGCTATCTGCCATTACACACGCCTAATTAAGAAATCAAAGGGAGAAAGTAATCTAACTACCCCTAACTTTACTAAGCATTTAAGCTTTCGTCTAAGTCTTAGAGAATTACTTAGCACTTTGATGGTTGAAAAATTTAACCGACTTAGATTTCATTAGAGATTCATATGACCTCAACTCCTTAAGATGTTTGATTCACTTTTATTAAGATAGAATTTATTACGAATGTGGTATATGAATGAATGACTGACCTCATAACTCTGATGAATTAGTATTTTGTGAAAAGTGAAGTCTTTAGTATCTTCTTTGTTGTCCAGATCTAAAGCTTCTTTGTGGAGATCCCGCACGTCTGGTTGGGGATCCGAGACGTCCTCCCTTTGGAGATCCTGCTCCTCCTCCAAGTCTTGGAGACTGTCTGAGCTGGCTCTCAGACATAGACTTGAGATCAACGACCTTGTTCCTGCGGTTAAGCATGCTTCGGACTCGTTCATCCTCCTGACTAAATTCTTCGAGTTGATTCACAATCTAAACAGAGTTGACTCAATGAGTATTCTAATTTCAATTACTTCTTGGTTTTGAAGGGTGAGCTTCTCGATTTGTCTCGTGATGTCAGCGAGGTCGTCATTAAGTTGATAGTTAGCGTTGGTGGCATTCTTGTAGACGTTATTCAGGTGGTCAAGATCTTTTCTCAGATCATCTAATTGAATTTCTCTGGATCTAAAGAGGGATAAATAAAACTGTATCATCCAATTAAACTTACCTTAGAGTGTTTTCAAGGTTTCTGATCTTTGCTTGGAGATCCATTCCTTTGGAGTTTTCTTGTTGGTGGGTTTTTTGCGCAACAGCCAAGTCACCCTTCGCCTTCTCAACTCCATGTTCGGCTTCTCTCACTTCAGCCTCCAAGTTTCTGATGTCTCTCTCAGCAGCGCCGATCTGATCCTCGAGTTTGCGTAAGGTGTCAGTCTTGCTTCTGAGCTCAAGATTCAAATTATCATTGCCTTGTTGGAGCTGATCTTGCTGCTTCAATCCTCTGGTGCGGTCGTATTCGAGCTCTCTCAAGATCTTTTCCAATTCCTTGGTGCGGTAGTTAAGCTCTTCAAAATCGGCTCTCTTGGCATCGAGCTGGGAAAGAAGTCTTCTCTTGTCTTCTCTGACATTGGCGACCTAACAAAGGGGTTAAATGATATAGTGAGTCATAGAGCAAGGTTGTTTACGTTTGATTCAAGGGCGCGTTTGTCCTCTTTTAATCTGTTATTCTGATCAATGGAGCCGGAGAGCTCGTTCTTCAATTTCGAGATGTCAAGAGCGCGGTGATCAGCGATATCCTTGATCGCAAGGTTCTCAGCCTTGTTTTCTTGGTATTCGATGTTCTTCTCAGCCAAGGTCGACTTCAAGACATCGATATCGGTCTTGAGGTTAGCAATAACCTTCAAATTAGTATCGTTTCGGTTCTTGTAGTCAGCATCATTTCGGATCTAATGAAAAAAGTAGGTTGTTATCGAACTATAATTAAAAGAGCCAAGGAACTGACCTTCTCTTCTTGCAAGAGGTTGTATCTGTGCTCGAGGTTTCTGAGATTCGAGCTGAGATCATGGTAATCTCTCTCGTTTTGTCTCAACTCAAAGATCTCGGCTTTCAATTGCGAGATGATCAAGTCCTTTTGGTCGGATTCGACTTGGGAAGGTGAGAAGTACTAGAAACAACTTTAGCCAGGCCTTTGAAAATGAGGAAATACCCTGTTGTATGAGGCGCTCATGGATGATTTATGCGAATTTAAGAAACACTTTGCCTATAAAGAAATTAAATCTAATTTAAATGATGAGAGATACAAAAGGGTAATTTTAACTATTCAAACTAATTTGTATTCAGATATTGAAAGTTTTTCCGATCGAAACACAGAAGTTGCAATTAACCAAAAGAGTTTTTTAAGTCTATAGAGGAAAAGAATTTTCTTTTTATGATTCAGAATTCACTATGATAGATCAATCTTGAATTTAGGTAAGATTTTTTGAATACAAATTGCTGTATGTATGTGGGTACCCTATGAATGAGAAGACCACACGAAATAGCAAGGGATCAAAATAAAGAATCTCACTAGATTGATTAGTTAATCGTAATAAAAATAACTTCTCCGATCCACCAGGCGCAGATGAGTGTATTGTAAATGAAATAGCTGAGGTTGTGGAGCTTTTTCTTAGTCTCGGCATTGGACATCAAAACAGGGACGTGATAGAAAATGAGTGCAATTAATGTGAACCAAGCAAAGACAGCTGCATAGACACACTCATATTTCATCGAGAGTATCGCTGCCGCTCCAAAAAGATGCATTTTGGCGGCTCTAATCTTCATTTGATCCTCCTCGAGGCCTTTTATCTTGAACATCGAAAGAATGTACAAGAAGAAATGGCCGAGGTAGCCGAGAAATAATGCGACTCCAATAGCAACACCTGATCCGTTACTCATAGTTCAGCTGTGGTTATGCTTCCTGTTCTGGTTTGAATCTCTCGATCTGTATTAATTTAAATTATCTAATGAGAATTCAAAATCAATTAAGAACTGACTTCAAACGAGAGAGAGAAAGAAAGAAAACGAGCTCAGCGTTTGAAGACGAATTTGCGAAAAAAATTCTGCTTTCATGAGATAATGATACAGGCCATCAATTGAGGTCTTTAACTTGCTCTAGTTTATTGAAAATTGACCTGTCTGTCGAAATAAAATAGAACAATGTAGCTTGAAATAGATAGATGAGTATTTCAAATTATGATTCGTCAGCATCTTAATGTTTTGTTGTACGTTAGTCTTTGTATTGAGATGAGGAAAAAACTTTGAATTTCATCGGAAATATTCCATCTTTTTGAGAAAAGACAACTTTTTTCTAAAACTTCGAGACCTCGGTCAAAATGAATAAAAGCGCTATTTTATGTATCTTTTTGGAATATTTCTTCGATATTTTCCTAAGATATACATACACACACACAAGCCGAGCTTACAATCAGCTTGATTGTCTTGTTGTTAAAGCAGAATTAATTCTTTAAATCAAATAACACTGAGGTACAGGTATTTAGTAGTCTCTGTAATTCGTATGGTGTTTCAGTTGGAGCAGTAACTGACAAAACGGAGCCATGAAATTTTTTAGTCTCTTATAATCTCAAGTGCTCGCAGATTTGCAGAACTAGTATCGCTTAGTAAGCTTCAAATTCCTATCTTGTGCAAAATCTGTATCGAATATATAATTCAAACTTTTCAAAATTGAAATTAAAACAAATAGATTTACTTAAATGAGCACAGCTCCAAAGAAAAAAATTCCAAGGAATTGGACGAAGCCAACTCAAATAAGTAAACACCTGTTCTGCTCTATCTGCACTGACGTCTTCCGAGACCCTATCCGCTTATTCTGCACGTAATTTGGCATTCTGATCACCTGCAATAACATTCGTTAGCCACACTTTCTGCAGAGAATGTATTCAGAGCTGGATGAATACAAGAACGACTTGTCCAGAATGCAGACAGACAGTGATCTTCGAATTGACCACAGAAGATCGATTGGCAGCAAAGATTATTGATGATTTTGAGGTTTCCTGTGTTAACAAACTTTGCGACTGGAAGGACAGCTTAGAACACTTGGAAAAACACGCCAAAACCTGTCCATTCGAAAAGGAGGTGCCTAACTGGATTAAAGCACTCAAATCCGACTCAATTAAAATTGATGAGAAAGATGATGAAGTCATCTTTGGGACAGAGGTAAACTAAGGTGATACTCATTAGTATTATATCATTTTTCATAGAAAGACGCATTGTATGAAAAGTTAAATGAAGAGATGCCTAAAGGCAATTTGACTGCAAGACTCTTGAAGAAAGACACCAAAATTCTCAATACTTTGAAGAGTAACTGGCAACTAGAAGTCTGAGTATTTGAAAATTTCCTCAAATTTATAGGTATTGTCTCAAACGAGGGAGAGCAGAACCCTTCAGAGAGCAAAATGAAACCCCAAAATTCGAAATCTTTGAAGGAGCTCGAATCCGTTTTCACGATTGGTGCCAGTGACGATGACGATGAAAGTGATCATAATAAAGAAAATCACATGATCAATTCAAATAAAGGAGAACAAGAACCGTCGGGCTCGACGAAGAAAAATGTAAATATATCATTAAAGAAGCAGAGTTCTGAGAGTAAACTTATTCTCTTTCTATCATAATTACAATATATAATTAGTGAGTAGTGAAAAACTTCAAGTTGAGTCTACTCGCCGCAGCATTCCAAAAGCCAATGACACCTCTCACAATATCGATATTGCTGCATTCATGGACGATCTGGATGATGATGACGACGATGTATATGAGATAGAGGCACGAGTCTTTAAAGAGCGGAATTTAAATTCTAACTCGGAATCATCGGTTTCTAATAACGAAACTCGAGTTACCGAGCTAAAAGTCTCGAATGAAGCTCAGAACATTTTTACAGAAGTAAATCATGATGAAAATCTCTCTAGGCACTTGAAAGATGTTAACAAGAGCCGAAGAGGTGGGTGGATTAGCACTGGTATCAAGAAAATAAACTCAACATCGAATTGAATCTTGCTCAATTCAAGGAACACTCAACATACGAGAGTAATTATTATTACACCTGAATATTTGGCTATGAACATTTTCTAATGAATAGCGTACATTTCGTGTGTTATGTATATTCACTATCAAATCTTTCGTTTCGTGTATTGGATTGAGCTACAAATTTAATTATTAAACCTTAGTCGGTCTGATTTCTACGAAAGAATCCAAAGAAAACATTTGTTTCCGTTATTTAGGACTTCTTATAGATATCTCTATATGCATAATTGATGATGTAGGATGATATAATAAATGCTCGTTGACCTAGTTCATGTTTCGCGATATATATCATCAGTTACTTCTGAAAAATGACGAGATACGATTTGCCATATCGATTATATCTTGAATAAGCTTTGGCTCAAAACCCAGCTCCTTTGGATTTTCGATTTTGCCAAACGTCCGCAGAGACACTTCACTTAACACTTCAAGTTTCTTTTTGGCTTCTATGGTTAAGTCTCCAGGTTTTTCGAAAATTGGGTTGATGATGTCATTCGTGATAACCTGAGGACGGTATTCTTCATCATACCAACGGTACAAGTCGGCAGCAAATTTGGATTTATCAGCTAGCGAGTCGTAATTGTTGTCTCCAAGCCTGAGTTGAGTATGCTTCATGATATCATTTTCAAGTTCGCGGATTTGACTCTCCAATAAGAAAGCAAAAATGGTTTTTCCACCTTGCAAGGAGACCAGGATAATCTCCAAAGCGGCAGATAAATCATTGATCCAATGCTTCTCCAGTTTGAGCTCTCTCTCACTGAGTGGATTGGTTTTTCCTATAAGCTTTCTTCTTGTTTCCTAAGAAAAAATATCATTAGAGAGCATGTAGAATGACGGATCTACCACGGAAGCAATGATGCTGTCGTAGTTCTTTTGAAGAATATCAGATAACTTATCATTTCTTGAATCAAGGTAAACGCTCGCGACTACCTTCCCTTTCTCAGCAAACACGAAGAGTAAAGACTATGACATCGACGAAGAAGACAGCATTAGTATTGAGCAAAATATCTCAAGAAAGCCTACCCAATGCGTCGTAACCCCAAGGAAAAAAGTAATGATGTGACGCTTTCCATCAGCGATCTGATTCACAAGATCATCAAAATCGTAAATATCTACAATTGAATTCTGTATCACACCTTATAATTAAAAGTATTAGACGATTAGCTCATTTCTGTGTTGTATGTTTCTTTACCCATTCCGAAATAAAACTTTGAAAAATGCAAATTGATGTTATACTCTTTCGCGTAAAACTTCTTTGCCTCTTTGAAGTCTGGAAATTCCTATGTGATGAGATCATGTAAATGGGCAAGGTTCGCTTAAAAATCTTTACTTCGAGCAAGAATTCGAAATGCCCACGATCAAGAGCTGCGTACTTATCGATATTTTCGACTTCGTTTTTGTTTGGGTAATTTTTCATCAAGAAGTCACACATTTCATGGTAGTATTTCCAGAATCTAATGAATTTTAGACAGAACGAAAGATAGAATTAGCGGACTTTTGTCCTCTGTTGAAACTTGAAGGATCTATCTTTGTGCTTTTGAAGTCATCACCTTCGATTTTGAGCGACTGCAAGAAGTTGATGCAGTTGAAAACGCTATGGAATCCGCAGACGTCACCACTATATTGTTGATATGCTCTGAGCTCCCCGAGGGGGCTAAGTGGGAGCTTAGGGTCGATGATATCTGCTAAGGTAGCACTTCAAAACATTGCTCATGTTATTGTATTATTGAAATAGTACATTGAAAAGTCTTTAGGTTCGTCTTTCTCAAATGAGAGAGCCATTTCTTCGACGTTTATTTTCTCCTCTTCCATTGCTGATAAAATTTGATGGTACAAACTATGGGATTATATTTAAGATAGCTTTAGGATAATTATTTATTTATAGTTAAGTGATATTTCTGGTCAGTTCATGAAATAAGAAGCCTTCAATATTAATGAATTTGTTGATCGGCAACTTATTTTGAGAAGATCAAGTTTTCTGTGTATGTGTTAGGTTTGCTTATTCAATATTGCTGAAGAAGCTAGAGAATCTCCTGTCTCTTGTCAAAAGAGAGAGAAAAAAAAAAATATATCATGACATCCAGTAGCAAAAAAACTCTTTTATCTAAATGTACTAGAATGACTTTATCCTTCGTCTAATGTCACTACTTAGAGATTTCATTATGTAATAGCCAAAGCCATTGAGATTAAAATTTCATACTAACTGACTGTTTGTACCACATATTTTCAATGATTTAGAAGTTGGTTGTACATTGGAAGAAATTTCACTCTCGAAATTTGCTTCTTCATAGTAGACTATAATTATTGCACTAATTGTTTCTCTAAAACTGAATTAAGTGAATGGTTCATTTGAGTTTCAATAATGTAGCCTTGACTTAAGGCAACATTTTGGCTTTGGGTTTAATTTTTTTTGCAGACGATATATATACATCTCTCCCCAACTCTTAAGAAATTACTGAATCTACCAGACCAGCAAGGAGATGGTCATATTGAGTTTCATTTAATCCCATTCAATCGATTCAATAATATTTGCTGAAAATTTCCAAGATATAGTAACACACATCCGATTCAAATAGAAGCACGAAGCACACTGTAATACACAAAAAAGATGAAAGTCACAGAGCAAGCAATAGTGCCTCCACCTCAAGGCCTGGGCATCATTCTTGTAGGATCGCCATCCTTCATCGGTGTTTTGTTGTAATCCGCTGCTGCTCTCTGGGCAAGAATCTCTTCTAATTTTCTTCTCTCCTAGGTCACACAAATTTAATATTAACTTGAGATCAAGTTTTCTCATCTACGTTTTCTTTCCTCTTCAAATGTTTCTGCAGACTAAACATCTTCAGAATCTGCTCACGAAGTTTATCGTAGAGCTTTTCGTTTTCTTCAGTAGGAATTGGCTTCGTTGGAATACTCAGCTCTTGGAGAACCAAATTCAACTACGTAAAAATAAAGACATATAAGTCATTCTTCATTTCGCTCACGCATTACCTTCTTATTCATTCGTTCTGAAATCGGCAAAGGAATGTGCATCAAAGAGCTTCTCATGTAAGCTATCCTTTCCTCAGTCGTCGAATAGAAATTATTATGCTACAACATGAATAATTCATTCCTCAATTGCAAGTAATTTAAAATATACTCTTTCCTCCAACATTTGATTGAGGGCTTTATCTTCTTCGTTTTCTTCAGAGTCATCTTTTGTCTTGCATTAACAATAAGATATTCCTTAAAGAATATTCGGTTAATAAACCTCGGCCTCTTTGAAATCGATTTTCATAATAGTCTGCAAATTTTTCTGTTCTTTCTCTTCTTTTTTGATGATCTAACAACATTATCCGAGTTATATAATAAGACTCTGGTTCAGCTCTGAAACTCTATACCGCGTCTAGTTTCCTTATTTCTTCTATAAGTTTCTTTTCCTCTTCATTTTTTTCCTTGGTCCTCATTAAAAACTTCTCAAGATGGAACTTCCGCTCTCTTTCATAAGCAGGGTCAAAAACGAACGAGCACAGAGGATTAGATGTTTCTCCTCTCGCCTATATTCACTCAGCACTTGTTCCAAAAACATACTTATACCTCTAGAATTCGCCTTGCTACACTGTAATATCGGTATTTTAAGTCCTCAATGCTTCTGTCGTATTTGCTATCATATCGGTCGTGTATAACAATGAATCTTAAATCGAATCGCTCGCACAAATCCCAAAGAAAATCCGTTTCTTGCTTCGTCCAGTTCGGATCCATGTCCTAGATATTTACGATTTAGAAGCCGCTTCCTTAGTCTGACTTGCCTTTATGTATTGATCGTATTCTTGGTCGGTATAATGGACCATATCCGCCTTCACGTTGAATTTTTCATAAAAGTAGACTTTCTCCTTGTCACTTTCGCGAGTCCAATGATTTATTACTGGCTTGTTCTTCTCTTCAAACAATATAGGCACAAGGACCCATCTATCATCGCTCTTTTTCTCTCTGTACTCTGGTTTCTATTGAATTCATTCTTTTGAGCACATTTTGTTAGGTTTAGTAACTCTACCTGTGCCATAGACAAAGAGTGGACTGCCTGCATTGGAAACAATCCTCCTGTGAGCGCGAACACCTCTCTGTTTGCAACCTCTGAATTTGATGAATTGCAAGGTTCAGAAAATTTGATTACCAAACTTTTTCTTGGATTCGCTCTCTTTCTTGCCTTTCTTCTTTTTCTGTTGATCCAAGATCAGAGACGAGAGATTAAGCATGTCTTTAATATCGTCACTCATGCTTTAACTTATGGCCTGACGAGGGGTTTGCTTCAGAAAAGGAAATAAAAAATTTATCTATTGTTAATACTCGGAAAAAGTGCTTTTGACTTGAATTCTTAAGTTTGTACTAGGCGGTCGATTGAAAATCAAAAAAATGAATATGAAATATGATGAAATTCGAATCACGCGTATTGACTGGAATTATTAGTAACTCCTCCGCTGATAGTTTTAATCGCTAGAATATGCATTTCTCTTTTTAATTTTCTATTGTTGAGAATCTCTGCAATTTCTTGATATTACAACTAACATTCAATAAGAGACTGACGCTAATTGCACCTTAGCTATCAGAATTGATCAGCATTCTGCTGCCCAGCCTGAGTTATTGGAATTTTACTAATGTTTGATCGAGCGCCATTTTTGAAATTCAAGGTCCCTGACGCGCTCCTTATCTCAGCAATATAAATTAGCCGCTACAAATCCAATATAATTTTAAAAATACCACGAATATGCAGAACTTCCCTCTTTCCAGCAGCTCAACAGGGTTAACCCAAAGCTTTATTCTTCCAGCAGCAAAAATCTCCTCAAACAAGAGCCAGCACATGTCAGAAAACTCCATGTCTATCGAAAATTCAGATAGTGAGAGGAACAATAGAAGAAATTTACAAAACCCCGCTTCTAAGCTTTTCCTGGAACAAGATGATGAATATGTCAAGACGCTCCAGCTTGCTCTCAAAGAATCTATGAATGAAAATTCTGAGGTAAAATTGTTGTTAGTCTCATAATCGTATTAAATCGCCTGATATTAGCTTAGAAATCGAGTGATGGAGCTTGAGGCATTTTTTGCCGCTGCTCAAGATGAGATTGAGAAAAGAGATCAAGCAATACTAGAGTTAGCTGATGCGCTGGATATGATGACTGTAAACATGACTCTGGATCAACTTTGTCCATAACAATTTCTCTTTCAGCAGAGCCAGAAATCGCGAACGCCTCCTACAAGACTACTTCGGAATTGTAACGGTGAAAACTCAAGCAATGAGTTATTTACACGTTCAAGAAAGTATTCTTGCTAACAAGATTGTTTCTTTTCAAAACTGACTTCGTATATTATTTAAAAACTCGATCTTTTTGCTTATTAAATATGAGTGATTGAGAAAATAGCTTGATCTTTATAGTGTGTTCTGCTCTGAGTAATAGTTGGATAGATCGTTATTCTCCTTTATGTTTCTCTTTTACCATGCGGTTTCATATGTTTTATAACCACCACATGATATTTTTACACTTGTGGTATGATAAATGCCGACCAATAAATGAGGTAATAAATTAGGCAGATGAATTCTGGAGACTTAAAGGAGAATTGTACTTGTTTAGGGATGCTTCGAAAATTCTACTGAAATAACAGATACTGAAATACTCGTTAGAAAATTTAATTTGTTAACCTTTGAGACAATTTGAAAAATATTGAATCTTAACTAACTCATAATTTTAAAATGTTGGTCGGAGCAAACTTGCTTGCAGAGCAATCTTACAAAAGTAGGACTCAGCAACTTCCTAATTTCTCACATTTTGCGAATAGTCATCTTTGTCGGAGACTCCAGTGTTGGAAAGTCTTCTCTTATCCAAAGATTCCGTGATGATTCTGTCGATGAGAGACTTAGAACCACCGTTGGAGTTGAATTCAACAAGAGGTGAGCTCAAAAATCATATTATCCTCTAATATATGGCAACAGAATCGTAAAATACAAAGGAGCAGGCCAATGTATTCAAGTCCACCTTTGGGATACAGGTATTTGTCCATCATCTTCTTTCATTCTCCCTAACTCCCCCTTTCTATTTACGCAGCTGGTCAAGAGAGATATAAATCAATTACCAAACAGTGAACCTAAGTTTACTTGAATGTCCTTTAATTTCTCTCGTTAGACACTATCGAGGAGCTGATGCAGCGATCTTGACTTTCGATTTTACCAGGGAGAGCACATTTGATTCAATTGCCACGTGGATTAACGAAGTGAAAGATAACGTCCCCAGTGAATGTGTATTTGCGCTTGTTGGAAACAAGGTCTGCTCTCTGCTTTTACTTGATTTTTCTGAACTTCAAACTAGGCCGATATAAATACCAGCGAAAAAATCAGACTAGCAGCAAAAGCGAAAGCTTTTGCAAAGGAAAATAATTTGCTTTACTTCGAGACCTCCTCTTTATGGCAACGACAAGAGATGATGAAGGACAGCTGCCAGGAGGGTATTGAACTCATAGTTATGGACCTTATTGAGAGTAATAACAGAGTTATGCAATTTTCTCAAATTACGTATGCGGTTAGAAATAATGGAGGCCAATCCTAAGAAGAGTCTGTTTAAAAAGGAATTTGAAAATGTAAGGGAAGAGATATTTAGTCTCTGGTCGATTTGCGATGAGGGCGGATCAACATCTAGAGGGATGATGCCTCAATCGAGGATTGATAATGTGAGCTCGAATCATACAAGCAGGAGTATTAGGATGACACCATGCTCTTCTCAACAGAATCTGAAACTTCAAGGCAACGCGAAAGTAATGGGTTGTAAAAGTGAAGCACCAGGTTGTTGTCTCTAATATATGAATTAAAATTGATCATCTTTTAGAATTTATTTCTTCATATATTCTTAGTCTATTATTTGTAATCATCCACAAAGAATTTCGACATCATCCATATTATTCATGTGAAAATACCACATTGTGATTTAACGCTTCAAGATTGAAAAAAATTTATGAAAGTAAATTTGTTTAACTAATAAGTTTGATATCGGCATTCAGAAGAGTTAATATTTTTTCCAAGATGTATTTGAAAGAAAGGGATTTAGGAGCACGCGCAAAAAACTGAATAATTGCCAAAAGATTTAATGTAATGATAGTAAGGCAGACACCAACTGTCTATCTTTTTTATGGAGTTCTTCGAGAGCAATTAGAAAAACATCCTTCGAAATTGTCTCAAGCTTTTGTAATCACATAAGACACAAAATTAGCCTAAATTTATTTGAAACACAATTCAGCATTAATTTTTGTTTTCCACATAAAATTTCATTCATTTGATTAATCAAAAAGAATTAAACAGCAATCATATGAATAACATCGAATTGAAAAATTACATCCCTCAGTCTTTTTTCCTGATGAAAGTGAGCAGTTCTTGAGAGTCTAGCTTGGATTTACAGTGGCTCAGTAAGCAGTTCGACGGTAAAGAACTATTTATGTAATCTTTGATGCAATAAATGCAATACCGGTGACAACACTCTTGATTCGAATATAAATCGCTTTTAAAAAAAGGGACTTGACACAGAGAACATGCTTCTGATTCGGGATCACCTCTACTGTTGTTTTGCTGAGCAGATACTATCACATCTGAGATGATCCTTTGGCCAAAAGAACTTTCGATCTTCAGTTCTTCATCATGATCGGCAAGAAATTTGGCTACAGTGAGTGGATTCACTTTCGTAGAACAGAGCTGAAAAAAGCAGCGTGAATGATTTTCTGGCTCCATATCTCGAACGCAGTAAATACAAAAGTTATGCCCACAGCCTGGAACCTGAAGAATGTCTTCCTTCACTATAAGAGCCGTACATTGCTTGCATTCTAGCAAATCTGATTTCTGTGTGCTCTCGAATGTAATCTCTTTCTTCTTAGTGAAAATTGTTGTTGGGTTACTCTCATGATTTAGAAAGGGAGTTGGGATAATTGGCTTTTGTTCTGGTTCCTTGACAATTTTCATAATTTTAAATTTACAATCTTTTTCATGGGACGATACATTCCTCAATGTAGTAATAAAGCTGCAGCCGTTCTTGTAGTACCTACATTTGACGTTTAATTCCGAAACTAAGTTCTGAATGCTGCGATGGAGTGGCTGAGTCTTGAGAGGTTTCCGACAATAAGGGCAGTTTTTCTCTTTTTTTAAAAGATCTTGAAAGCAACCGAAGCAGAATATATGGTTGCATGATACACATTCTGTTGGTTTTTTTGAAGAATTAGTGACATCAACTATTCGTGAACAAATTAAATCGGTAATCGTTTCCAAAGCCTTTTCCTCGAATGGAGTCTTAAGTTCGAATCGTTCCTCTTCAATACATCCTGAGTCTTTAGTTTGCATTATTATTTGCTTTGAGTTCAGCTCTACAAAGAGTTAGCTCTTTCGATTATCTTTTCGAAATAAATCTTTAATATAAACTTTCTACTACTTAATCTGCCAGAAAAATCGCAACAAACTCTAAAAATATCTGGAAATCTATACTGCTTAGAACTAAACTCTCGCTTGAGCAACAATTGGTGCGTAGCATCATTGAAAGGACTCTTATTCATCTTTCGAGTTAATTTATTTTATTGAAGGTATTTATTACCAACAAGAGCCAACCAACAGAAACGGGAGATAATTTGCCGCTGTAGCTGTGCATTATAAATAAAGCAAGAAAAAATATTCTCTTTATTTGGAAATCTTAATTTCATTTTCCTCTACACATTTTCACTGCTCCTGCGACGAAATCCCTTCACGGGAAATTCCTTTACCTGCACGAAACCATATCTTTCGTAAAATTTCTGGATTATTTAACATTTACAATCATTCATAAATTTTTCAGAGTTTAATATGTTTGTTAACTGCGAAGAAATAAGAGATTTACAATACTAGATGAACCGTCTGTTTAAGACCAATCGAAACTGTCTGTCTTCTATTTTTTTGGTCCTGGTGTAATCCGCTGGATGCTTACATTCATTTGTCGGATAGGTTGAATTGAAGTAGTAGAAAGAGGCATATTGTGTTCTGTCAAAATGAATCCATTGGCCAATCGAACCTCCTGATTCAACGGGATTTTCTGACTGAAAATCATATTATGGAAGGTCACCCAAAGCTATGTTATGTAAATAATGAGAATTATTATTCTCTAGAAGTTAATAAAAATTACTCCATAACGGGCGGCAAATTTATCAAATTGCTTTTTCATTTGATTTGCATAGCTGTACTCTGTAATTTCTTGCCAACTATAAGGATCAAACTCCATATTTGAGATTAAAGCTAATCGGTCGTCAAGATCTTCACATGTGAACTTTCCCACGACTTTTTCGAGTTCCTCTGCATTGTGTGGTAGAGTATTGCACTTATTAACGAGCTCTTGGAAGAACTTTAGTTGTTCAGGGTTAAACTTATTTTGCTGGCTCTCCTCGTTAAACATTAGTGCCAACTGGTATGAATGTGGGTCATCTGGTTTCAACAGGCCTTTATATAGTCCGAAAAGAACATTTTCAGTTGTCTTTGCCTATGTAGTATTGTTTAATTTGGTCAAACGCATGGAGAATAGAAAGAGGCAGGCTTACTGCTGTAAAGTTCTTGTTTGTGATATAATATTCGAGCTTACAACCCAGATATAGCGCGAGTACAAGGGCGATATTCCTGGTCAGTTTACTATATGGTGACGAAACGTGATAGTTCTAGCAAAATTTAGAAATGAGAATAGAAATTTGGTATGATAGTACCTTCTGGTTCAAAACTTTCATGCCGTAGAGCACTTCAATCCATTCTTCATCCATACTTTTTTCAAGGATGAACAGAACGAGTATTGCTCCTGGTATCTGCTCGATATATTCCGAAAGAGCCACATCGAGTTTCAGTTCCTCCTCCTTTGACAATACAAGACTATTTATCGCGTATCTTCTGCCTATAGACTCTAAGCTACTTTGCAGAGATTTTAACAAGCGAGGCTGCCCTTTCAACTCTCTGAGCTTGAACCTTGCGCTTGGATTTGTGTCTTGGAGACAAGTATCGAGCACGTACCATCTCAGCAGTCGTTCAGATTTCTGATGGATAAGATATGTCCCAAACGAGTTGATATAGTAGGGCATGGTTTGGGAACCAACACTGTTGGAAATCGAAATCAATGTGTCTATCCTCGTTTGATAAGTCTCCATAATATTTTTCAAGAAGGTCTGGAAACGATACTCTTGGACCTCGTCATGGAATCTTTTATTTTCTTTATCAACCTCATTCTTTAGAGCTTCTTTGAGAAATACGGTATAATGAGGTTTTGGGATGGTTAGCTCCTTGGCTAGATTAGGATTGCTCTTCATGAATTTATTTTTCTGCTCGGTTTCTTCATCTATTGACTTTTGGCTTCTGTAGACCAGACAATACGCGCTCACATTGTTAAGTCCGCCGATAGCTTCCTTAAAGACTTGCTCTTCTTTTTCATCTGTAATTTGGATATCGTTGTATTTCTGCCAGGTGCCATCATTGTTATGGATATATGCGTAGTAATGACCAAGATCAGCCATTCCAGTGTGAATAAGTATCGATTGGAGAACGTATTTGTGTTTCTTTAGCTTAGAGTAGAGGTTTTCGATCTCTTCCTTGACTTTTTTGATCTCGTTCTCAATATCCTGCTTTCTTTGTTTGAGTATCTGCTGATACTGAGTAAGGATGTTGATACTCGCTGTTATTTTATTTTTGTCCTCAACCATACCAATTTGTGCTGGATCAACAAACTATGCGGATAGTGTTAGAAAATATTGGCCTTTTCTTCACAAGACTTACTTTGTTTTTCGCATTATACTTTTCAGTCGTCTGGTTTTTGAGAAAATCTGTTGCCATTCCCAGCACTTGAACAATATCAAATCCGCTTTGATTATAATTTTGTACATTGATCAGTGAATTTTCAAGTGCTTCAAGCTAAATAACAAAAGATAACTCTAAACTCCTTTTCACGGATAATGTTCAACCTTTTGCTTCAGAGCTGTGACTTTGGCTTTTATTTGAGTAGAAGAGTCTCTATTCTCGAATAAAAATCGATCCAAATATATCTCTTTGTCGAAGTGGAACGGCGAATCAAGTTTTTCGACGTCGGCTGAGCAAATAAATCATGAATTCAGAGCTTGAATCTGTGACAAAGGGTACCAACATCTTTATTGTACACCACTCGCTGCAGTTGAACAAACAATGTGTCCGGTGCCTTGATGATCCAACTATTACTTTGTGCTTTGGACATCTCTCCCTATGATATCATTAGAGATTTTCTGTAGAGTCCCAAAAATGTACATTGGCTGTTCTGAAATCATCAATTTCGAAGTTTAACCAAGCATCAAGGCTTGAGTAGAGATCTTTATGCGAAATATCGAGGATAATAGCGCCGAAAGGGGACTCTTCCTGATCAACAACCTAACACATTACATTGATTTTTTTCAAAATTCATTCATTAGCTCACTCGCTCATTTTCTCGGAAGTAGCTTCGAAATGTCTTAGTTTTCCCAAAGAATATGCTGCTCATAAAAGACTCCTCAGCGGTTCCAACAGAAGCGAGTTTCCTCTCGAGTGAGTTCTTAAAGGAAACTGTATCATCCGGAAACTCAGTTTTTTTAGGCGATTCCTTGTGGTGAATCAGTTGGATAATTCCGACTTTAGGACAATTACTCTTTTGAGAAAACTTTCCTGTTGTTGTAATGCTTCTTCCACTCTCGTTAAGAACGTCAGATTGAATTCCGTCACGTCTTTCTGATCTCCAATAAGCATCTTTCTCCCTGTTGAACGATTGATATAAGATTGATACTGAGAACTTGCTTACCGAAATAGTCTACCAAAGTATTTAACACAGGGAGAGGATCAACATATTTCTTTTGGCTTGATATCATCTGCGCAAAGAGATATTGCAAATTCTTGACAAGATTTATAGAAGCCTAATCAGTATTGTAAGAATTCGGGAGAAACTAGAGCTATTACCATCAGTCTCAGGCTTCTATTGTCAGAATTTTGACTGGAGTTTATCGTGAGTACATCTAAAATAAAGAAATGACGTACCTCTTGGCGGCTCTTATCTCCTCTTCACTGAACTTCACATTTGATTCAAATTCCATGATCGCTTTCACGAACTGATAATTCTGGAAGTACGTTTGAAATAGAGAGTTCACATAGCAAGCTTGAAAACAGTTCAGCTATTCGGTACTGTTCAAGAATACTTACTATTTCCAACATTTTTCAGCCCGACAGGCATTCCTTTCTTTCGTAGCCTTTGTTCAGGATTTAAAAGTTCGAACTCGGCGATTTCGTTTGTATTTTCTGAATATTGTAATGATAGTTCGATCGCTTTGCTGATATCAATATCTTCGTTTGAAGGCCCTTTCGGTTTTTTCTAAGGTAGTTTTAATGCATGAAGTGAATGTATTGGAATCACTTGAGGCGAAGTGACTTGATTTTTCTGATTCCTACATCGATTATGATGATGATTTGATATACGATTGGACGGAATTACTTAGAGCCAAGCAAATATTGAATCATTTTGGCTTTATCCCCTTTGAACTTTGGATATATCTGAAGAATTTGAGCGAGATCAAATCCCATCTCTTCCAACTCGTGGATAGTCTGTTGCTCTTGATATGATTGCATATTCATCTGAGTCTCTAGCCTCAAAAATCTTTTCTTATTTATTTCTCTTTGCAGATATTTTAACAAATAGGTGAATTATCTGAAATACAGCCTTTTCATTCTCACACAACGGAACTGATGATATTTTATGTGAAAAACCTCTGAGTAACATCATGTAACTATTTCAAAAATATAATCATACGCTGGGTTTTTCTTAAAAGAATGAAAATTACATGAAAGCTAATCGGTTACGAGATGAAATAATGAGCTAAGCGATGTAAATTCTCACATTATCAATACCCCATGAAACGATGCATGAATCTCCAGTGATCGTGGAGCCAAAAGTTAGCGTGATCGAAGAGTCAGAGTGTTGAGTGATAACTTGAACAGCTCTTCCAAGTCTATCTGGCGTTTCTTCACCGCAAACACTCACTCCCATTTTCTTGCAATAGAATGGCAAGATACCCTCACACCAAGAATATCTTTCTGTCCATACGTACTGACCACCGATCTGTGCCCAAGCAGTCTGTCCAGTCCATGCATCGAAAAAATGATAATTAAACGTCACTTTTACCTAGAGAGTTCATCAAAAAGAAATCAGCTTTAAAAATAGTTTAATTCTACCTTGGTGTGGGTAGGGAGGCCAGAAAATGTTTTCTCAGCTGTTTGTGATCCGAAGTTGCAATGACCACCTGAAATTTCAAATGATTAGAATATTCAAATCAGTAGGTAAGATGTACCAAGGAATGTGTTAGGGGAGTTTCCGCAGGTTGCGATAGCGGTCTGTGACCATCCTGTTCTGGAGTCATTGTCTTCAAAATCGTCGTCGACCCAGAGTTTCCATTGATTCACGCCTTGGAACTGAAGGTTGTTGGATCCAGCGGAGAGTCCAAGGCTGCTGCCCAAATTTAAGTCGTAATCTGATTTCAAAACGTCTGTTGTGCTATTGTAGGAGAAAATATTGTTTGATCCCTTCTGGAGAAGGAAAGAGGAGTCCTCGGCGACCTTTAGCGTTGCGTTATTGGAATCGCTTGTGAAAATTATTTGCGAAGGAAAGGAAGTAGATGAAGAGCTGAGTGTCAGGATTGCGTCGTCAGCGTTCGCGCAGATGACGCAGAGGGCTGCGACGAGTATGAGAGAGCTTGTGGGTTTTATTGCCATTTTAACAAATAGGGACTTGCCGTTTTTTTGACGAATTACAATTACTAACGTTAATAGCAGCAAACTTGCTATACGTTAATTAAAGCTGGTATGGGTTACGAATTTGAGTTACTTGGAGTTGATTAGAAGAAAGAGAGTTCGTTGCCTCCGATGCAAGGACCGCAAGAGAATTGTGAAATTCAAAATGAGCCAAACGGAACTTCGAGATGAGAGATGAAGGATTGGAGTTCTTAGATGAAAAATTGGAGAGAAATTCTTCAATATATCTGACTTCTATACATATGATCAAGCATATTACTAAAAATATATGAGCTGACTTATTGAGAGATTTGCAAATAAATTGTGAGGAAAAGTAACTCAGATATAATAACTAGTCATGGAGAGTGTATTCAAAATTCGAAAATCAATCCTTTGATATTATTCTCACTTCTATGCTTCAGAGGACTTCGTAAGTCAACAAATTGGGCAAGGATAAATTATGTTCTCCTCCAAAAGTAAGCGAGCGCAATAAACCAACCCAATTCTAGATTGTAGGGACAAATTTAAATCTCAACATCAACAAGAAAAGAAAAGAAATTCCTGTTTCAATTTCAAGACCATGAGGAGGAAAAACCTCCGAATACATTCGAAAATCCAATTTTCACAAGTGCAACCTCTATTCTCGAATATCAAAATAAATAACTTCAAAGCAGTTACTTCGAAAATCTTTTTTTTTTTCATTTCGTTTTAACTTCTTAACTCAGGGGCTTAAGTCGCAGTAATCCCTTAACAAATTTTAGCTATCACCCTTTTGATTCCCTTGGATCACATAACTATTTGTTGCGTCTAGAGTTCACAAAAAATATATTGTTTTACAAACAACTAAGGAGAGCTATTTTTTCACCGTTTTTATCAATAGAGTCTGACTAGCTACCCTTGATTTATGTATTCCGGCATTCTATAGTGAGTACGATTATCATATAGTTGGTTTACATATCACAAGTAAAACTATATTAAAGCTAGCTGAAGATTATGAGAGCCCATCCACTAGCACTTCAAGGGAGACTTAAACTTATAATTTTGGCATTTTTGGCAACAGATCTGGTGACAGCTTCATCGCAGTGATCATGCTGCCTTTGACTTTTAGTCTACCTTTCACGATCGCTCTTTGGAACGAGAGTCTTCCTTCCACGAGCTCCACTAAAACGAGAACAAAAGGTTAATTGCCAAAATCAACTCATCAGAGTATTACTCAGATCATCCTCGCTCAACGTGAACCTGACGTCAGGTCTGTAGTAGCTGCCCTCAGAAACAGTTCCTGGAGCTATAGAATAAAAAATAATATAATAAAACACCAGAATTGTATCAACTGTACCATTTTTGAGGTCCACAGTGTATGTCTTTGGATTTTTGTCACCTTTGTATTTTTGGACATCAAAGCAGATGACAGCGTTCACCTAAAATGCAAGAAATAATTATTGATATGCTATTGCTGGAAGGTACTTGTTCGCAAAGAGAAAGTCCGTTCTGACCAACATATTCTCTGGTCATATCAAAAACGCGCTCAGTGCCGGTTTTGAAGGTTTCCAAGCTTGTTTTATTCGCAGACAGAGGATTCTTTTGCAGGCCTTGCTCTTGTCTCTCGAACTCTTCAAGCTTTGCTGGGTCAGAAGTCTGATCTGGACGGGTATAGCCTTTATTCTGGTTATACTTCTGATATAAAGCGACATAGCAGGCTCCACCTAAATAACGAATCAGTACTGGCTCACTAATCCTATAGATAATACCTAATCCGATGTTGTGTTGAAGAGCGAGTTTCGCACCAGCAACTTGTCTTTTTTCGGCCATACCTCTGAGTTGCCAAGTCAATTCTGCGCATTGAGCGAGTCCAGTAGCTCCAAGAGGGTGTCCTTTGGAAATGAGACCACCGGAAGGATTTACAACGCATCTTCCTCCATAGGTATTTTCACCCCTAATCATCAGCAATCATGTTCTCTGAAAAGAATCAAAGATGCTTACTTGTCAATGAATTGTCCTGTCTTGTCATCTTTGCAGAGTCCGAGAGCTCCATAAGTGATTAGCTCGTTTGCTGCGAAGCAATCATGAAGTTCGCAAACTTGGACGTCGAGAGGAGACTTTCCGGTTTTTGCCCAAAGTTTAGTGGCTGCGGCTTTGGTCATGTCATATCCAGCGATTGCCATCAAGCTTTTTCCGTTGAAAGTGGTTTCGATGTCAGTTGTAACAACCATTCCCAAAATTTCAATGGCTTGGTCTTCCAGCTTATGCTCTTTCATGAATTTCTCACTGCAAACAATCGCCGCAGCAGCTCCATCGGAAGTAGGGCAGCATTGAAGTTTAGTCAGAGGACCATGAATCTTTGGAGAGGCGAGAATTTGCTCGAGTGTGTATTCATCTCTGAATTGCGAGTATGGGTTATTGACTGAGTGCTTGTGGTTTTTGTAGCCGATCATTGCGAAATGGATGTCATTGGTGCCGAATTTTTCCTTATGCTCGATACCAGCATTTCCAAAAATTTGGCAAGCCCATGGAGCTTTCGTTTTCTCAACCATACTGTACATGTTCTTGAGGTGCTTATCTAATGGGAAGGTTTGCTTGGGAAAAGCGATCCCCAGAGAGCCAGGAGCCATTTTCTCGAAGCCCACAGCCAATGTGCAGTCATCTCCAGCTTGAATGAGTTTATAGCACATTTCCAGAGCGGCCGAACCTAAAGTAAAGAGTTAATTGAGGCCTCAAGATCATAGAAATAGCAAGAGAGCTTCACCCTCTCTTCTGTTGGAGAGAGACTTAGCTCAATAAGAAAGAGAGCTAACCCATGAGGATAAAATTAAATACCTGTAGCGCAATTATTGTTGAGATTGACGATTGGAATTCCTGTGAGACCGACTTCGTAGATGGCTCTTTGTCCGCAGGTAGAGTCTCCGTAGACGTAACCAGCTGCAGCCTATTAGGGAGGACAATAAGGGTAATTCAACCCAAAAAGCTTACTCTTTGAATATCTGTGTATTTGATTCCGGCATCACGAAGAGCGCGTTGGATCGCTTGCTTCGCAAGGTCAGGGTAGTCCGGATTGGAGTCAGATGGCTTAAGGAATTTTGTCATTCCGACGCCAACAACAAAGACTCTTTTTTCCATCGTCGAATTAAGGTATTTTCTCCGAAATTTAAGTTTTAATATACTTTGAGTTTATATTCAAAATCGCTTCTCAAAGAAATTAAATAGAGAAATCCCTGTCCGGTTTAATTTTTTTCCCATCATTACACTCCCAAAATCTTTTAGATTTGAGAAGCGTCATGTTGACATTTTTAAGAGCATACTGAAAATGTATCTCATTTCCTAAAATGTAAGCAGTAAAAACATAGAAAAAGATGTTATTATTAGCTTCAAAAAGTCATTATGAATTCTTGACGGCCTCTGCGCCGAAATATAGACAGTGTGCTGCTATTAAATCTCTGTTAGAAATTTGCAAAATTCTGCTCACTTTTCTTTCAAAGCTTTTCAACGTGGCTTTTTCTGGAAAAGGCAATTTTAAATTTTATTCATGAATATGTTGCGTCAGTGGCGTCAGATAATGAGAGAAAATTTGACATGAATAATAACAAATTTTAAATAGTATAACTAGCTCCAAATCAAATAGCAAGTAGCACTTGAGCTCGTCTTCTTATCAGACAATCTGGAGGCGGATATGTTATAAGTTTCTCACTAGGATTGTCAATGTAATATGAATTGTTATTTGAGAGTAAAACAAAGAATTTGTTGTGATGATTCAGTTAAATACCTAAAGAGAAGCATTCTTACATCATTCTAATTGAATATCTTATCTATCACTAGCTAGAGGCCTTAATTTTTTGAAATTTTAGCTCAAAGCTCCAAGGCTTTTTCTCTAATGGAGATAAAATTGAGATTAGAGCCGAATGTTCAAACAATAAAATAGAAAAATAAAACAACTAAAGTGGTTCATTACTGATAACATGCTCAATAATTTAACAAGAAGTCCGGCATTTAGCCATAGAATCTATCAGAAATATAAAGAACAAACTGAAGAAAATTCTCGTAAACAGCATCTCAACGCGGCTGCAAACGAGAAAAATGCTGAAGAATCACCTAGGAAAGACCAAACCTTGAATAACTTCACAATAAAATATCGCAACAAAATCATCGGACCTCTGCAACCCAGCGGCAGAAATCGCTTTCAAAGAATGGAAGCAAAAACTAGTCTCAATATAGACTCCACGGACAATTTAGCAAAACGGAGAGAGGCCGAAGAGAATTATCGAAAGATGATGAAGACCTTTAAGGACCTCAACAAAATATCAAATTATCATGACAAACGATTCGAAATTTCTGCATACAAAGATCCCTATGAGAACCTACTTCCTCAGGATTGGAATAAATCAGTTCTAACGAACTCAACTGTCAATTTACTTGGAAAAATAAAAGAGCAGAGAACAATGGAGAAACAGAATGACCTAGAGCCTTCAGCTTCAAACAGCGACAATAAAAGCGCCCGAAAAGTACGATTACCTCCAAGATCTCGAAGTAAGGGCAGAATGCTGAGAGTGTTTTCACAGGACCAGAAAGTCTTCAAAAAAATTGATTTCAGTCAAGAAGAAAATAACAGTAGCCAGAAAAAGGGCCCCGAAGTTAAACTTGCAAGTGAACAGAAGATGAAACCAGGTCCACTCAATCTGCAAGCTTCAGCCTTGCTCAAAAACAGGTCTTTTTTCTCACCCAAAAGCAACGCGACGTTATCAAGGAGAGACCGTCCATTTAGAATTAATAGTCCTAGATTAAAGCTATTCGATGAATCAGAACTCGAAAACTATAACTCTGAAGCGCGACTTACAGCAAGAAAGGATGAAGGGTTCAGTGGTCTCGCTATTGCTCAAACACATTCGACTGGATTTAATCGAAGGCTTCAATTTAGAACTCCTAAAAAGGGTGGAGAGCCAGAACGTGCCAATACAGATACTAATCAGAAACATGATTCTCAGCCATCTCCCTCCAAGAGCTCCATCAAACGCTTGCAGGAGATGTCTAAAAAGGAAGATCATACTGCTACCAGCGGAAGCAGCAAGATACGTTTACATCTCAGCCCTAAACACAAGGGAAGTGATGATAAAATTGGCCCAGAACCAATTTCTCCGATTTCAAGTGCTGCTACCTTAGCTACCATTCTTTTTAGAAAACCTACTCATAAGAGGAGTGAATCTAACGGTGCCAAAATAAAGAGAAGAAGGCACAAGCGAATGCCCACTGAGATCGATAGCGACATTAAAGACTTTATTGACGGCGCATATTCAGATCATGACTCGAACAGTTCACAAATATCAACGAACTTTATTTTGCACAAGTAAATAATATTCACTTAGATTGATAATAACGAATCCCTCTGTGGATAAAATAGATATGGATATCAAGTAGACAGTAAGAATGAAATTGAATCACCTCACAGCCCAATGCACCGCAGAACTGGTGATCAAGCTGCAGGAAATTCCCCTAATAAGCGCGGACCCGCTCATGTCGATTTTTATCATATGATGATGGACAAGAGCACGAAATATGTTGAAAAAGTCATGCAAAGATCTACCAAAAACAGCAAAGTGCGATAAGAATAATTAATATAAGCAGTATTTATCAAACGCAAATATAAATAAAAAATTACTTTTCTGTGAATCCATAGTTAGAGATTGGTTTGCTGACGTACAATATATTTGTTTCAAGCTATTGAAAGCGTGCATTTATATACTATAGCAAACATACTTCTTTAGATTATGTTTTTTTATCTTATCCTCTGTTAATACTGATAAATTCCGAATGAGTTCTTATCGCTCATAGTCACAAAAGTCGCATAAAAATTTGATCTAACAAATTTATGAAGTTTATTTTCACAGGCTTGATCAGCTTTAGTTGAATACTGTTTGATTGAATTGGAAGATGATATCGAATTCAAAATTACGAATTGAGGATATTAATACCAGTGAAAATATTGCAAACAGCAAAAAATTTGCTGGGATTGAGCAAAATCGGAAAGAAATGCTTAATGAAAAATCGACCTTCGAAGACTCACGTGAAAGCGCTAGCTCTAACTTTAATATAAAAGAATCCACACAGACGTCTGATCAAATCTATGCACCCGCAAATGAAATAGAGTTCGATCTTCAGATGACTGGAGGACCGAAGCATACTGATCTGCTCGTGGCATCTGCAGTACTTAAGAATGGTAACGCTACCATCATCATTGAGTCAGGCTGGATGAGTTTTGTTATCTCGTAGGATCCAATGAAGAAATGTCACATTCATTCAAATATAAATGGTTCAATAAGACTCAGCATGAGGTTATTGAAATCTCTGATATTACAGACGCGTCATATCAACCTAGTATTGACGATGTTGGCACAATGTATTTTCCACCAAATTTGCGATGGTTACTCAGTTGTAATTTTGTTATTAGAATAGTAGTCGAAGCGACATTGAAGGTGAATGAAGGGAAGGAATGCAAAGTTAGTCGAGAAATCGGTCCGATTGTGTTGGATGAACAGATAGAGTCGGATGCAGAAGCTTATCTACAAACTCATAATAGCTTTAACATCACAATAGAATCAGTGGAGTTTGAATTTTCAAAGGATCAGTTTTCATTCCCTTGTGAAGGCACACTTGAAATCAACAGCCAGGAGAACCAAGTGATACTATCAGCGAAGAATAAGCTCTCAGAAATACACACTCAGCTTGCTGCATGCGACATAAGTTTCGTTTATCCACAGATCAAAATCCAAAGATCAACCAGAAATAAATTTGATATTGATTTTGGCCCCAGCCAGACCGTGAGGCTTTCATGTGGAGGCAATACACAGAGAGATGTTTATTGCTTGTGCATAAGAACTGTTGCCACAACTTTGGCTTTGAAATCAGAATCCAAACTAACTAGTCGAACCAATTTTCACAAAGACTCAACCAACTGTTCTCAGTATAGGTACATTCGAGAAGAATTCAGCAAACGAAATTTGAATTTTGAAATGCTGATGAAATTAAGTCATATGAGTTACGAAAACTTTCTTCTGAAAAAAGAAAACGCATTGTTAAACGAAGAATTAGAGTCTGAAATGGATGCTAACGCACGTCTCGAGTCGCAAATAAAAGATCTCAACGAGCAACTGGTTGGAATTAACAAAACATTTGATGAGTTACTGCAGCGAAATGCGCAATCCTGGAAACTGAATTCTGAAAAGATTGCTTGCATGCAGGAAATTAATCTATACCGAAACGAGATCGCTCAATTAAAACAAGTTTATGCTGATTTGAAAAACGGAACTTATGTTGAGGAGCTAGAGGAAGAACGCGATGAATCTACACTGGAAATTGAGGTTGAGAAAAACCTAAAAGAAGTATTGCGCGAAATGGAAAACTGGAAAACCAAGGCTCTTAATAATGAAATTCAAAACGAAGCGCTGAAATCTGAAATCGAAAAGTTAGCAGCTCGAAATGCAACGCTTAAACAGGAAAATGAGACTTTAGAAAACCAATTAAAAGAGTTAAATTGCAAATATTAGTCACTCCTGCAAGAGAACGATAGAAGCAGCCTTCGGAAGCTCAGTATATACAGTCAATTTTCGGACAACGTCAGTCCTCGACTTGAGAATGAGCCCAGTACCTTCACATCAGTTAGAGAAAAACCCACGCTAGGAGAGTTTGATACAGAGGAAGATCTGCCTGATGAACTTTTGCAGCGGAAAAAATTAAAGTGCTTCACTCAAGACAGTGAAAAAGAAAAGCAGCTCACTGCTGATAAGATAAAAAAATATGAAGATGAAATCGAAACTTTGAAAAACCATGTAACTATCCTAACGAAGACTCTCGACACGTAAATTCTCCTTACTTGCTGTTATCATCACCGATTTTTCTTCAAATTTAGTCTCAAGGCTCAAAGTAAAGCTCAAACCCCCACAAGACGATCTTCTGGTATTGGAAGTTTCTTTGGCATCAACAAAGAAAAGGATTCTACAACGAATCTAGAATACTTACAGAAAATTGTAATTTTTTACACGCTGAT
>ENA-UOUE01000292-UOUE01000292.1-compost-metagenome-genome-assembly--contig:-NODE-292-length-41834-cov-17.285533_pt1 | contig 41834 bp, 30 predicted proteins | sample MGYA00238146_ERZ747223 | MGnify/ENA primary metagenome ERZ747223 (study PRJEB28781, sample SAMN06268865) | compost metagenome | isolation source: single cell | place: USA: California, Emeryville, Joint...
TCGACTAGGATAAGAGAAGGTGACATCTTTGAAATTGATATTTCCTTCAAATTGAGAAGGTCTTATTCCACCGGAAGCTTTGATGGCTGGACTATAATCCATGTTGTCAAAGACTCTCTTTACCTCAGCACCTCTCTTGGAGAGATCAGTGAAGAAGCGGGAGAGGCCGCTGACTTTACCAGTAAATGATCTGGTAAACATCAATGTCATGGAAAGCTCTCCGATGGTGAGGTTTCCATTCATGACAAGAGAGCCTCCAACAACAAGAGCGATGACCTCTCCGACTTTTCCAACGAAAGAGCAAAACGACCAATAGAGACTGGATAGAATGTCGACTCTATTTGCAAGCTCTTGATTGCTATTGAGCTTCTTATCCAGAATAGATAAGCTCTTTTTCTCTGTGGAAAAAGCCTTTACCACTCTGATGTTTGAGATGCTCTCAGTCACAATTTGATATTTGTCAGACATTCCATTCCAATATTGTCTTGAAATTTTTCGATAGTACGCTGAAAATGCTGCAGAAGCAATAGAGAAGAGGGGCATTATTACACACACACTCAAGCAAAGCTTCCATGAAGTGCCCCACAGGATTCCGAAAGTTAGCAAAACATCGAAGAGATCTCTGAAGAAGGTAATGTAAGGACCGAACGAGGCATGAGTGGAAACCGCATGGAAATTAATGAATAAATTAGAGAAGAGAGCACCTTGAGAGTTCTTATCCTCAAAGAAATGAAGATCCTTACTCAGCAAACTCTCAAAAATCTTCTTCTGTGATTGTGCCTCAACTTTACGTTCTACCTTAACTCTGACTAATTCCGAAAAAAGCTCCAGGACACAGGAGAGAATGGATATCCCAACAAAAAGCTCGATTTCATAATATAACTTTTCATTAGAATCTTTTCCACTCTCCTTGAGAACGTCCAAGCAGCGACCAAAATATAAAGGAGTGATTGTACCAAAATAAGTTGTGATAAATCGAAGAGCATGAGAGACCAAAAGATGAATATGGTATCCTTTGCTAAATTGGGCAAACCGCTTTAGGGTGGATGGGTGAAGCATAAATTTTATATCGCTGATACTCAAGCTTTTCTCTTCCTTCTCTTTTTTCTCCTTGCCATCTGATGTCTGATTTCTTTTGTTGCAGAGTTTTTTGATAGTGGTAAAGGGATTACTTGTCAGCAAAGTAAATGCCGAAGAAAAAAAATTGGCAGAGCCCATGGTGTTTGATGGTTGAATCAAAAGCAATAAATTTAATTTACTACTAACGAAAAATTTTATTCAAACTCCCGATGCCACCTTAAGAATCAGGATCAGACCCTCTTCGTATCCCTAGCCCCAATTTTGAGAATTGGGAAAGGTATCGTCGTCTAATACCATTTCCAAAACTCAAAAGTGTCAATTTTTCATCTTCAAATCTGAACCACTGTAGATGTAGGAGAGATCAAATAATTCTAAGTAAGGGAAACGCTTATATTCACGCAATTTTTAAAAAGCTACATTATTTATATTGCGGTCAAAGTTTGTCCAAAGAGTTAGACTTTGAATTTTCTGACTCCCGAATTCATTAAAAAAAAAGCACAATGAGAAGAAAACTCTTTCAACCCAAAACCGAATTTAAAATACCAAATTTATTGATATGAACTCAGTTGATTGGCGTATTCTACCAAAACTAACCAATTTCATTACTATTGGAACTGGATATTCCAGAAAAATGATGATATATAAAGTATAAAAAATGAAAATACTGGAGGACCTTTAATGGCAAAACGAAACTCGATATTTTACATGATAATATCGTCGAGATGAAATATCGACTACATCAACGTATTTCCGATTGATCGTTGATTTGGAATTCTTCTTTATATGAAGCTCTTAATTCGGGTTTATCATGAATCTCTTTATTGCAACGTTTTGGGAAAAGTTAAAGAATTAAATATCGACCGTATTCTCAATGCAAATGCAAAATGGTTCCTCCACCGTTGTAAGCATGATCGGCTTTACACCAAGCAATAAAAAGGCTGATCTAATTTGTAGGGTGCAGCAGTTTCTTTTCGGTCTGATCGAACCACCAAAAAAAAAAAAGCCATTTTTCTAGTTGTTGTAACAACTAAATGCAATAATAGTCTGGAATCTGAGCCAATCAACACATTTCCTCTAGCAAAGGATTGGTGCTATTGCGTGAGGAAAAATTAATAGAGACGAATTAATTTCCATGGATAAACACTTTCAAGAAATTCGATTCGCGTCGACGATAAATCATTATAGTTTTTTATTCACTCAGAACAGAAAGGTTGCGGTTGCCTCGGCAAACGTCAACAGTAGCTATCATCATTACTTTACAAAATTAAACAGGATAGGAATCATAAACAACTCCTCTACAAAAAAAACCAAAAAAACTGGGCAGTTGGAGAGAAATACCAATCCATACAGGAAATCAAACAGTCCCATTCTATCCACAGTTACTACAGTATTTCCAGTTGAATAGAATTCAAGAGCCCCCAACGAAATTATCTTACAGGAGTTAGCCAATAACAGATTTTAATCAGAAGAAAGCATAACAACATTTATAGAGAATAAAAGCTTATGCTATTGGTACCCTGGATCTCTATTCTTGTGAGAGGAATAAATAATCTAACCTTTGATATGCTGTACCAAAATTAGCCATTTCAATATTGGAATGATTACGGGAATTAGTAATTTTGTGCCAGCTGCGCACTGACTTGAAGGTAGCTGAAGCTTTTGGATTTTTGATGATACTTAAGGTTAATCAGGAATATACTTTTTGTTTTGAATCTGGACGACATCGATTTCTGCATATGATTCTTTTGTTTTCACATCTAATATAGTGGCTTTATTTTTCCCTCCTAAACATCTTTCGATTAGCAGAAGAAGGTGATTCTTTACAGATTCTTATGAGAGCAACACATTGAAAAATTTATGAAAAATATTTTAATATGATGACAGATACAGGGAGCTGAATTTGAAAAATTCAAACCAACGTTGATGTCATTCCGGGGCTACTTAGACTCTTCGAAATCACTATTAATGTTATTGAGTATCTCCTTCTTTTATGTCAGATAACAACATCTATAGGAAAGAGATAATCTCCAATAATTTCTACCAAGATTTAATATTTTCCAAGTACCAAGGCTATGATACTCCTTAATGACAGATACATCACTTTATTCTGTAAACATTTCGCAAAAATCGATTTTTCAACTCACCTCTACAATTTCTCAAAACTAATTCAGTTATGGCAAGCCGAAAAAGCGCTTTCTAGCCAAATTTATCTGAAAAATTGAAAAATCCAATGCAACCGAGAGATATTCTTTTTTCTGTCGAGTTTCAATAGCACTCAGCGATACTCGATAGTTCTGACTCATCCGTCATCCTTGATATGATCTAATCCTAAAATAAGATTATTTTTCCTTCTCTCTCAAGCAAATTCTGGAGAGCTAACCGGACGTTGACCAATATGAGTATGACTATCAGCCTCCAAAAGAAGGACAGGCCTCTCTCAATCAGCGGTAGCTCATTAATTTACATCATATCCAGCATATTAATTTCCTCATATCCAGCGTATGAATTTCGTAAATGCTATAAGTATTCGACGTATTATACGTAATTAATGTATTTTACGAATCCTTCAAATTCTAAGTTTGGAACTTTCTTACTTTATCAGAAAGTTGCGATTCCATCATGATCTTACTTTTTATTAAAATAAGTTCTATCTCTCTTTTATTTCCAACGTCCTTTTCAAATTTATTAATATGGCAACTTTGAAATACTAAGAAATTCTTCTCCTATCTAATCATTTAGTAACTTACAGCATGTGTCTCCTGCCAGCTTCATACCGACTCTCTCACTTTCGAGATATATATGAATTGTTTGGAAAAAAATGTGTTTTCCATAATCAGCCTATCTATTAAGAAGATCTATTAAGAAGGATTTCAAAGAAGGTGGCAGAAAAGAAGCTTTTTCTATAATTTGATCTGGAACTTGTACGCGGGAAAAATTCGGTTTGATCGAATAAAATTAGTTTAAGTTTATTGGTCTGTAATTAATCAGTTAAGAAAGTAAAAAAATTTTTCAGAATCTCACTTGCAAGAAATTCAATTTATTAGAATAAACAAGCTCTCTTTTATAATTCAAATAATTTTTTAATTTCCGCTTCGTGAAGACCAATTTCTATCACTGAAAGTCGTGCCAAAGACCTCTTATAACATGGGAAAAATCCACTCTATCGCTCTTATATGAGGTGATTTTCACTGCTTTCAGAGATACGAAGCTACTTGAACAAAGCAAGCCATAAAACTTCTCTAAAATCCATTTACGGAAGAATTAGAATATTTATGCTGCTACCATTCAGATAGTGTGATCAAGTTCGAAGAATGGTACCTCATTTTCATTGGCCACTTTTCAAAGAGTTACTCTTTGCATTTGTTGCCTGTTTGAGTGAGTATTGTCTATATTTTTTTTCATTTCATGAATCATTTTGAAATATAGTGGTCTTAGAGTTAGATTAATTGTGGGTGTAGGTAATGAGAACCAGACCGCTGGAAGGCAATAGCTAGCTAGTGCTGTTGAGAATTTGATGTTGCTATTATCTATTAATGCATTTAGTTGAAATGTTGTAGGAATTTACCGAAAGAAATAAAATTAGATGTGATAACAACTGTTTTCATGGAAATTCTATCAGTAAAGCGGAATGTTTTAGTTATAAAGAATTTTCTCACGTTTCTCTTATCAATACTACCTTTCTTAGAGTTTTCTTTCAAAGTTTAGATAAAATGAAGTTGGACCTTTCTCAGAGCTCCGCAGAGGCAAATTTTTGGAAAGAAAATGCTTTTTCGCCTTAAGAAGAACAGAATTACAGAAGAAAACTTTCAAAAATAGTAACAAGGGAACTTGAATGAGTAGTTTGATTAAATAAAGACGATTTTAATTTAAATGCTTTAGAAAAAAGCTTTAAATTAATTGCTTTGTAAAAAAGATTTAATTTTTGAAGAAAATTTTTCAGTTCACAGATCGTTCGAAGCGCATTAGAGAGGAGTGGGAAAAAAATTACAAATGCGATACTAAGGGATGAGAAATGTAAATCAATGAAAATATTAGCATATATGACAACCAGAATAAAATATCTTGGATTCAATACAGCTTCATACTGAATTACCACTGTAATGCAAATTAAGAGTCTTAGCGTCAATGGGCTCGGCATTCTTAACCAACATTTCTGTCATGAGGATTGCTTAGGTTCTGTGTCTGTTTAATCTAATTCTTTTTGACACCTCATCACAATTCTGAGGGAAAATCGAAGGATATATGATAAAATTACTTCCCAATCTTCATATTTTGTTGAGGAATGGTCTCCTCTGCTCGAGCATGTGAGATCTCAACTTTGCATTCTGGTTTCGAAAGAAATAGATTTGCTTTTAAGAATAAAGATGGTGTACCCAAAATATTTCAAAACCACAACGTTTGATGAGAAGCTGTCAGTGATGTGAGCAGAGTGCTATAAACTTATCTTGAGAGAATCAATAGACGGGATGGAGGATCGACATGATTTGAGATTACATCAAGAGTGTCGAGCCAACAATTTCGTTGCTATGGAGGTCAATTCTTAACAAACTAAATACAAGTAAAATTCCAATTAGCATCACCGACAACCGCAACGATAGCAAGCAGAGTAAGTAGTATCTATTCTATCTATTATAAATTTTATGAATAGCGGATACAAAATGAATGTAATGAAATATCAATGAGAACACATTATCCCTTCGAATTAAGCCAATTTACATTGTGAAGATTTCAAAGCTCCTCTTGATAAATTTCTAAATAGTCATCTTCATCGACTTCTGCGTGCCCAATTCTGGTTATCGAATTGGCATACCCCATTTTCGGCCGGAACAATTTTTTCAAGAGCGCAAAAGATTTGTATCCTGCATAAATTTTCACTTTTTGTCCACGCAAAGTCGCTATTTGTAGCGGATTGACACCTTGTCTCGATAAAATCGAGTTATAGAACTCTAGACGGAGATTTGCAAGACTCGCAGCCTCATAAAATATTCTCTCCCAAATAAATCTGCTCAACTCTCCTGAGTTTCTTTCTTTTACTCTTACTTGAAACCTCAACGCCCTTAGATTCTTCCAATTCTTCAACGGATCTAGCTTCATAATCGTCTTTTCAGGCACATGGTTCTGCGGGTCCACATTCAAGCAAAAATCCTTCAATCCAGCGATTTCAGCACAAGAAGAGATTAATTCATTCAAATGCTCTTCGTTCTTGTCTAAATCTAAGCCAAGCAACAAATGAAGGTTCAAAACTTGAAGCTGGGGAAGGTTTCGAGAGAGATATATTAGAAAGTTGAACAGTTCCTCTAAATCCATGGTTCTTCCCACCGAAAGGATAAGGTTTTTTAGATTCTTAAATTTCGTCACGAAGGCGTTCAGAGTGCTCATAGATTTAACGTCATTGTCTCCGATATAAATTCGCGTGGATTGTAGCCGTTCAGGGTTGCCTTTTGCAATGATCTCTTCAAAAAATCGTTTATTATACAAGACACAAATGCTTTCCAGCCGGTCAAAAAACTTTGAATTCAGATAATCGACTTCTTCAGATATCCTGCTTAAAATTGTGAGATTTTTCAAGCTTCCCTTCAGCGAGATGGCTTCGTCAAGCGCGTGGAATAATTTTGGAGTTACACGCTCTGAGTATGACCCTAATGTAAGTCCCACTAAATTTTCTATTGATTGCACCCCGAATACGATTCTGCTGATATCAGTATAGAAATTTGAATGCGAATGAAAGTCTAAGTACGTAGGAGACTTTATGAGCTTGCTTGCTGAAATGTTCCATGCAGGCGTCTTGAAGGAAATTTCGTTCTCAGGTCCGTCTATCCAAGTTACAATGATTTGAATTCTTTCATAATCTTTGTTGTGACAGGAGAGAATGTCAAAAAGATTTGTAAAAAACATATAGTAATTTGAAGCATCTAAAGGCAATTGCAGAGTGAGTCTTTTAAGTTTTTTGCATGAAAGAATCACTTTGTGGATTTGCTGGTAAATTTTCTTGTTAAAGTTCTTGATTCTGAGGTGCAGGTCTTCGAGGTTGCTAAAACGATGAATATAATGCAAATTCAAGTTGGCAGATGAGTGATTTTCTCCGACCTCGAAGTCAAGAATGAGAGATTTGAGAGTTTTTGACTGGTTATAGTTTAGTCTTTTAAGGAAAACAGGAGCTCTATTGTAGGATTGATATTCGACTATTCGAAGTGAATGCAAGTCATTCGAGAGAGTTTGTTGCCTTTTGGTAGAATGAATGAAGTTTGAAGGTTGCCTTTGATCTCGAAAGGTTTTAATTGTGAGGTGTTTGGCCTTTTCTCCTTGTATAATAGCTCTTTTTTCATTCTGTGTGCCGTAGCGGAATCTTAATGTCTCGAGCATACGAATAATTATTGAATTAATGTGCACAAATTCTATTTAGAAGAGACACAGGCAAATTTAAATTATTACAGAAATTTTTGGAAAAAATTGAAACCCTTGAATTGTTATTACGACAATATCTCTTATTGAATCTCTGGGTTCATTATTCAGTGATTGCCTCCATATATCAGCCATCTTATGCTACTAATTTTGAGGAAGTATCATTTCTCACTCAAGACACACTGTGTCACAGAATAAAGGCATTTGTTTTCAGCTTTTCAATGTATTCTGATGTAACCAATTTACTTCGAGAAAGGTATGTGGCTTCAGTTTATCAGCTTATTACTACCATGTAACAGATATGCAAAACATTCAAGTATCTCGCTAAACTTTCAACGATTCAATCAGTCCTTAACTTCAGTTAAATATTACAAGTTTCTGGAAAGATTGAGTCTTTACCCTCTGCAGAGGCATTATTTTGCCACTCTTTCTAGTTGCCTTGCTGGAAATATCAACAAAACTGATGGAAGTTTCTTCGGAATTCCAAATCTCGATTGAAGTTTCCCCTGAGCTCCAAGTCTCCTCTTCTATTGGTGAGGTTACTGATTCTTCTGGTTGAGTTTCCGCAGTAACCATAACATTATCCACAAGCAATTTTCCTCCATTTTCAAAAACATAGACAATATGACAGTTATTTTCATCGATGAAATCACCCACCCAGTAGCCATCACCATTAGAGTTTATGAAATGGATCTGCGAATAATCACGATCGACTATCATCACGTAGGTTTGACCGACTGCACTTTTACCATCGATAATAGGATTTAGATCATTTTGAGTGTTGTTCGAGCAGAGCAGATTGACATTCCCAGTAGCTTCCAATACATTGTCAAGAGTGACAGAATCGCGAGTTTCAATTACTCCGAAGCAGATAACACCATCCGAATCGTCGAATGTGAATTGAAAGCTGCCCAGGCCGCTTGTTTTCAGAGTTTGACCGATCCCGACGTGAGAGCTTGTACCAGCAGCAGTGATAGTGTGAGTAGAGGCGTCTAATGTTATGCCTTGATCGATGGTGCTAGAAAGGATAGAGTTCCATCGAGTTTCGCTAGCAGGTGCACCTTGTAATGAGAGCTGAAGTAGATTCGTGTCAATGGAGGTTTCCAAGGTGGAAAACAAACTTTGCGTTTCCAGTCTTGCGAGGCTGGAGTGGCTGAGAGCCAGCATCCAGCAGGCAAGAAGTAGTAAGAACTGTCTCGACATTAAAATTTTAATATACGTTTTTCAAAAACCAGAGTAAAAACGAATTGAATATGAGATCCGGTTAAAAAGTTATTGCTAAACAACTAGCAGAATCATTTTAGTGTGTGTGTACAATAATGTTAAATGAAAAAAACTCAATGACGAATAAAGGAGTTCTCTTTGGGTTGAATTGAAGCAATATCCACAAAATAACCCTGAAAAAGAGAGAGCGGTGAAACCTATAAGAGAGAGAATGATAGATTGTTAGGGCAGCTACAGTTTCTAAAGATAAGTAGATCCATAAGGTTGACTGAGCAAAAGATAAAATACACAAAGAGTTAGCGATATATAACTATTTTCGATCTTAAGAGGAACTTGTTTTATTAACGATATTCAGTTCTTTATGTAATTGAAAATCATCAATGAGAATGAGTCAGAGAAAATATATCTTAAATTCCTAGGAGGAGTTGTTGTAGAAGGAGACAATTCATGACAGAATTTAATTATCATATTAGATTCATTTCATAATTTTCTCTGTGTATCAAATATGTCATATGAAATTTAATGTTATTTTCTTTTGGATAGAGCGGCAATAGAACATCAAAAGATATGCTACCTTGTGAGTTGCGACTTGATCTATGACTGCTCTTTCTGGTATTTGGCAAATTGAATGAATATCTGCTCGAGAGTTGTGTTATAAATTGAGAAATCTACAATAATTCCTTGAGCCTTGAGCTGCTCCAAGAAAGAGAAAGACTTGCTGAACACGAAATCTTCGATAGGCACCTAGTTGCGGAAAAGCATTAATTCAATCCTGAAACTAATGTATTTTTTGTTTTACCTCGAACGTTTCGGTAGTTTCTTCGGCAGTGATATGCTGTCTTATCGTACTAAACTCCGATTTTAGAGCCTTTAATATTTCTCCTTTAGTGGCACCAGCAGGTCTCGAGATCGAAATTCTATAGCCTGAGCCATATCTATCCTTCAGATATTGAGGAGTTCCGATACACACGAATCTTCCATTGACAATAATGCCTAAAATTTATTCAGAACCACTTAATGCTCTGTAGAGAGTTCTAAAGTTACCAATCTTATGGCAGAGTGATTCAGCCTCGACCATAGAGTGAGTCGTTAGAATGCTCGAAGCATCTCTGAATTGGATATTTTTCTTGAAAAGATCCCAGATGAATCTTCTTCCTACAGGATCAACTCCTGAGCTTGGCTCATCGAAGAATTGCAGAAGAGGCGAGCCGATGAGTGAGCACGCAATGCAAAGCTTTCTTTTATTACCACCGCTCAGATTAACGGCCAACTTATCCAAGTACTGCGTGAGCTCAAGGTCCTCGCAAAAGTATCGAATGGTAGCTGTTAACGTGTTTCCTGACAACCCTTTGATCATTCCAAAGAGTCTCAAGTGTTCTTCAACTGACAATCGCTCCCAAATAAAGTCAACCTTTATTAATATATCATCAAGAAGAATTAGAATGTAGAAACAGTGGCTGTTATTATGTTACCTGAGGGCAGATACCAATCTCTTGATATTCGTCATAACCACAATTATCAATCTCGACGCCAAGCAACTCGACTTTGCCTGTGCTACGAGGGAACTTTCCTGTGACAATATTGAAAGTAGTGGATTTTCCAGCTCCGTTGGGTCCAAGCAATCCCAATATCTGGCCTTTCTCGACACCAAAAGAGATTCCTTTTACTGCCCACAGCGTATTATGACCTTGCCCATCTGGATTTTTAGTAACATAAGCCTTCTTGAGATCGTTGACTTTGATTCTGTCACTGTTTTCTTGGGCCATCACGCGGTTGATCTCTTTGTTCATATCCTCTGGCTCAAATGGTAAATATTCCTGAGCGCTTTCTTCGGGAAACACAGGTTCGTTTTTGCGAATGTTGGTAGCCCTCGAATGAGAATCAAAGAATACTAGCAAAATCAGGAACCAGACCGCTTGCAATAGTTGAGCAGCGTAGCCAAAATAGTAGTCCTTTCCAAAAGGTATCTTATTAACGCTAATGGCATTGTTTGGGTTTCCAGGTTGTAATGTTGGGTCGGCGGCATAGGCGAGGGAATTAGCCACTATCATAGAAAAGTTTTTGAGTTTATCAAAGATGAGGGACTATTTACTATCTTTGAAAGGAACACCAGGTCCTGCGACGAGGTATCCGATTATACGAGCCGGCCACTGAGCGAAAGCAAAGCTCTCGTGAAGATACGAGTAGTCAATGATTGCATTAAATAAGAAACTACCACCTACCAGGCGGGTTAGTTAATCACTTAGGAAGGAAGTATTACCGAATGCAGCGAGTCCAAAAGTCCTGAAAGCTGTGATTGCCGTGGGGAAGAAAAATGAGTACACAAAAGCCATCAAGACGAGCGAATTGAAATAGAGCATAAACCCTCCCAAGTATCCAGCAAGATGCCATCCACCTGTGACGAAATCCAGACCGCTGATGAACACAGTAATTAAGAAATCTACGCTATGATCTATTTACAATATGAAGAAGAATCCTGTGAGAACAAAGCACCAAAAGACTCCAATTATCAAATAATAGAGATAAGTTCCGAGCCAGTAAGGCAGTCTTCTGCAACCCATAACCTTCAAAGCATACCTGAACAAAAATATTTTGTTAATTTGATGTTAAGTCTTTCCTATATTACCTGATATTTCGTTCTTTTTCAAGGACAATAGCTCCGCAGAAAATTGAGGAGTTGATACTGATAGCCAAGTTAGTATAGAAAATCAAGTTTGACCAGCCCGCCTTTTAAGAAAGAATAAAAATATGAGTATAATTGAAAAAAAAAAAGATGAGTCTAACTCCTGGTGCATCATCAGTGGCTTTCACGGATATAACTGTTCCCATCATAAGTAGAGTAATCGGCATCAAAAACGAAAATATATTCTTTGGATTTCTTTTCATCGCCAGTAATTGTCTTGTGAACATTGCTTTGAATTGCAAGGCGAATGAGTAACTTGGAGCTAATGGAAAGAGAAGGATATGAATGTTAAGGGGAGAAAAACCGACTAAGGAGTACGATTTTTAACGCTGAAAGGAGCATGAACAGTCGATTCTCTCTTTAAATCCTTGCGACTCCTCGTCATGTACACCTCTGGCTCTAAGAATTTTTCTTCTTCGTTTCCGATGTTAATGAAGGCGTCTTCCAAAGAGGTCATTTCAAGACTTATCTGCATTTGTAGATCGTTGTGAGAAAGAGTAGCAGACTGAGAATTTTTACTCTGATCATTTCGTCGGTTTCAAGCTCTTTGAACAGCGCTGCGAAGTTCTTTTGCTGAGAGAAAGGCAGAGTGATACGGATGCTGTTCTCTGCAGTGTATTGATCGGCGCGAGCTCCCATAATGAATTTGTCGACCAATTCATAGTAGTAGTGTTTATCTCCAGCAAACTTTATGGAATCGCTCTCCAACCTAATCATATCGAGTTAGATCATATCACAGAGATCTATTAATTTACTTGGGTTGTATAACAAGATGATATCCAACACCAAATTCTTTCTTGAGATAGTTCTTCGTGCCTTGGACGAAAATTTTGCCTAAAATTATGAGAAAAAAAAGTTATTATTCAACGGTTGGGATGCGATAGTATATATACCTTTCACCATTACAGCAATTCTGTCTGACAGCTCATCAGCTTCATCAAGATGGTGAGTGGTGAGAATGATACATTTGCCCTCGTTTCTGAGCTCACGGATGATCTTCCAAATCACTCTGCGAGATTCAGGATCCATACCAGAAGTTGGCTCATCCAAGAAAATGATTTTAGGATCTCCAAAAATCGCCATTGCCAGACATAACTTTCTCTTTTGACCTCCAGAAAGCTGTCCAGCTGGCACAGTTTTCGCAATTTCTTCTGGAAGGTCAACTTTCTTCCTCACAATTTCAATCCGGGCAGCAATTTGCTCCTCTGTGTATCCCCTGAGAATTCCGATAAATCTCAGATTCATATCCGCAGAAAGGTTCCTGAAGATCAAGTCCTTCTGGGCACACAGTCCAATAAGTGTTCTGACCTCTTGGTAATGCTTTCCAAAATCTTTGCCGTCATCTAAATATGACAGATTATTATGAGAAAGAGAGTCCTCGTCATCAAGTCTTCTTACAGAAGATTTTTCCACTGTCTGGTGTCTCTAAACCCGTTAGCATATTAATAGTAGTCGATTTTCCCGCACCGTTGTGTCCAAGCAAGCTATTATTATGAAAGTAATCAATTACGTGTTCCAATGAAGAGTTTACCAAAAAATTTCCTTTTCGAAAATGGTGATTCCGAGATTATCAACTGCGGTTAAATCCCCATACACCTTGGACAATCCTTCCAAGTACACAAGGTTCTAAGTAATGAAAAAGACATGACATATTACACCCGTTCAATTGAAATATCAAGCAATTCATACCTTGCAAGTGACAGGAGGCTGATAAGGCTCATAGTACTTTGCGGAAGATATATCTTTGATTGTGTGAGGGTCAACTTTGGACTCTTCACCTTGAGGGAGAAGAGATTTTTCTATGTCTATTTCCTGCGAATTTTCTTTTGGAGCAACTCTTTTCGCGGCCTGAGCTTGGTTCTGTCTTTTAGCTTTCGATTCTTTGATCTAAACGAAGGATTTTATCTCACAGATACTTCAAAAGATAATACCGCATCGAATACCAAGTAAGCAATGAAGTATGCTACTCCTGTGCCTACAACGACCAAGATTCCTTGTAATAAATCGAATTCCTTAGGATATGTCATTTCTGGATTGAGCTCAGCCATGATGGCTCCAAAACTCAGAGCAACAGACGGAATGACGCTCAAACCATAATACAGTGCTCTAATTTCAATGTAAATTTCGTGTCAAAATAAGTGAGAATTACATCACGTGCTTCACACCCATTAATGCAGGCAGGTAGTATACCAACCCCCAGAAAATCATCATGAACCCTGCAGTGTCGGATGCATCGTCAGGTTTGTTAAACATCAGAGAGTATAACAAAAAGAATGCGATCAGTTGGAAGACTGTCACGAAATAGAGCACTCCGAGCAGTGGTAAGAGCTTGAAAGAGTTAGAATAAGAAGTGATTAGAGTGATAGCTGCTACATCTGATTGCATGCTTCCAGAAATGACGAATCCAGCAATGTTCAGCAGTATTGGCTAAAAAAATGGTCAAATGAATTTTGGTCGATATAAGAGGTATATGCTACAATAATGGAATCAATCATTCCGTACACTATGAAAGAGAGCTTGTAGGCCCATCTGTTCAGTCCGTTCACCTAATTTTAGATTGAGTTATTAGTCTATTTATAATCCACCTTCATAAGTTCGTAGTGACCAAGGTTCCTTTCTTCGACGATAGTAGAGACAATCGCTTTGATCAATCCAAGGAAGTTAATAGCGACTGTTTGAGCAACTACGCTCTTTCCCACGGAAGTATTATCTATAAAACGATTGCTAAGCCACATGAGTAGACTATAGATACTTAGAATGGCGACTGTTAGCGAAAGTATCACAGACATCATGTTCTTTCTGAGAATTTTCCCGACTGTCACATGATGCCAATCAAACCGGACAATCAAGAGGTGCCGAAAATGCTGCCAAAAATTTGCCATAGCTCAAGATAAAAAAATTTATCCGATCTCGAGTTTAAAATATAGTTTTAATCAGACTTCTTAAGTTTAAAAAAGCGAATGTTATTGGAAACCGCGGTTTCGTTCGTGAGCCCGTAATTTTCATGGTTATTACCTCTCAATCATATTGAAGGCTTTGTGCTTAAGCTAGGATTTAGTCTGAGGTCTATCACCTGAGCACTGAAGTGAGGCTCTCTCAATTTGTTCTCTGAATGCAGGATCTATCGATTAGCTATTTCGCATTCTATTCTTGGTCGCTCCAATAACAGCAAAACACTTAAAATCACTTTCAAAAGACTGCCTAAGAGAACCAAACCCATTACGAGGATTTCTAGAGTGAGCCACACTGCGAATGGCAACAGTTCTTTTTTTGTTCCTCAGCTAAATTTGCATTCTACAATTAACATTTTCATAATGTCGTACCTAACTTTTCCAAGCAGTTAGATTTAGCATTAGCACCTCTTCAATTGCTATCTTGTGTGACATATTTAAGCAAGATCACAGGCTTGAGTGATTATTAACCAAAGCTTCCTTAATTAGCAGCAATAGCAGCCAACTTTTCCTTAACTAGAAACGAGCAAACTTCCAACTTTTTAAAACCTCTGAAGAAACATGGAATACTAATGGCACTATAAAATATCTTGAGACACATCAATAATTTATGAGAACTTACTGAATGTTACAATGAAAAAGCAGATATATTTTGCCATTGATTATCGATCACGGCATATATACAGAATAATTTTATACTGCAGCATCATTAATACGACTAAAAATCTTCTCCCACAGCTCATCTCCTCCGATATCCAGAGCTGCATTCAGCGCGTTTCCAAGCTTCTGCTTGCTATCTACCAACTGCTCTTGAGTGATCGAGAGCATCTGCTCCAACTCTGTAACTTTCTTTTGAAGCGTGTCATCCGACTTAGAACTGTTCATCTTCTGATACGCACTCTGCAAACAGATATCATTAACACTAAAGAATAATTGAATAGCAATACCTGAAGACGTAAATATTCGTCATTTAAGCTCTGATATCTGTTCTTCTGCTCAGCAAGTTGAAGATTCAATAGTTGAATTTCCTCTGAAGGAGCACCAGCACCTTTGGGACTCTTTATGGCTTGGGCTTTCAAGTCTTTGATCTCTTTCAGCAGCTTTTGATTTTCTAAAGCAAGAAAATCACTCTCTTGTTCAACATGCTGGAGCTCTTTGATTCGGCTGTTTGCTTCATTAAGAGCTTCTTCCAAACCCTGAATGGCCTCCTTAAGTTCTTCATTTTCAGCTGCTAGTTCACTTTGATCGTTATGTCCTCCTTGCTCACCCCTTTCCAGCGTTTGAATCCTCGAAAGCAGCTCGTTTTTCTCTGTTTCGTACTCGTTTTCTAAAAGTTTGTACTTGCTCTTCTCTTTCTGGACCTCGCTGCGGAGTTTATCACACTCCTGAGAAAGTTTGGCTAATTGAGCTTCTTTCATATGCGTGTTTTGCTGATAAACTCCGAGCTGGCTATCGAACTCTGCTTTCAGAGAATCTCTCTCTTGTTGCAAAGATTTTATCTTCACATCATGCTCTCTCTGCAAGGATTCCAGCTGCTCCACGTGCTGAGCTACCTTAGCTTTTAGGTCATCTCTCTCACGTGTCAAGGCTTCAATTTCTTCATTATCAGTCTGTTTGAAATCATTTTCAGCCGAGAAGGCTTCAAGCTTGCCTTCGAGAGATTGATTCTCAGCTCTAAGTTGTTGGATTTGCTCCTCGAGCTCTTTTACATTCGATTTTGCATTTTCAAGTTCGTTTTCAGCTTGTTGAAGTTCTGAAGTCATTTTGTCAGCGTTTGCTCGGCTTGCTTCGAGTTCTGATTGTAGCTCCTTTATTTTAGCCTTTTGCATTTTAAATTATATATTTCATTCAACATATAACATGCACTACCTGAAGATCCTCGTCTGCGTTATCGTTAGCGCACCACAAATCATTTAAGTCTGATTTTTGATTCTGGGTTGCTCTAAGTTGCTCGATTTCTTCTTCTTTTTCGCGTAATTTCCCTTTCATTTCTTTCTTATACGCCTTGAATTCTTTTTCGAGCTCATCGAATTTATCCTATTTTGACAACGATTATTAGTAAGGGATTAGTATTATTTTTATTGTCATCACTACCTTATAGATATCAACTGATAGTGTATAGTTTGAAGGTTCAAAACTCCAAATATCCTCCTCTTTCTTTTCTCCTGCACTAGCTTGCTTACTCTCTAACTCTTGAATCGTTCTTTGATTCTCTTCGATAGTTTGCTCCAACTCTTTTATTTTCTCCTGCAGTTGATCGTTTTCTTCAGCCAGCTCCATTTTCTGCAACGTCAGCTCTTGTGTCTGTTGCTCTAGCTGCAGTTCGTTAGATAACCCTCAGTAATGGGAGAAAAAAAAAATTCACCTTCTTTATTTCTGAATTAATTTTATCAGCAGCATCTACACTCATGGATTTGGAAACATGCTGCTCTTCGATAGCGACATTTAATTCGTGTTTCGTAGATTCCAGCTCGTTCTTCATATCATCTAACTCTTCCGTGGTCTGATAATACCCAAGAAAGTCTTGGTAAGATCTCGGAATAGAAGCAAATGTACCTGATGAAGAAGACTCTTAAGTTTCTCGAGTTTTTCGCTCGAACCATGATTATTAGCTTCTAACTCCCTTTTTTCTTCTTCGAGCTGGTTAATTCTTTCCTCAAGTTCAGCAACGGTTGTCTCTAGCCTTTTCACCTCCAGACCAGAGTCATGTGAGGTTTGCTCAATTATCTTTTGTAGTTTAGCTATCTCAGCATCCTTCGATTCACGCAAGGCTCTTAATTCGTCTTGCAGAGATTCCATTTCTGTTCCCTGCTGATGATTCTCATTGACTCGCTGGTCTTCATACGTTTGGATATCTGCTTTTAAATTCTCAACTTCCTGAACTTTTCTCTCTAGCTCTTCCTCCAAACGATGGACCTGAGCTTCCAATTGATTAATAGTCTCCACCTGCGACTCTCCGTTCTTTCGCAACCATTCGTTCTCGGATTGTAGATGCTCTTTGCTCTCCTCTATTTCTCGCAGAATCTCATTGCATCGCTCAATCTCAGCTTTGAAAGTTGCTAGCTCACCTTTATGCTTTTCATTTGAGTCTTTCACGGCTGCCTCTAAAAGCTCTATCTCCTCTTTCAACTCTCGATTCTCATCGGTGAGCTGTTGCACTGACTCTTGCTGTTTGAGCAGCTCTTTTTGCAAAGTTTGATTTTCTTCCGTCAACATTCTTCTTTCATTTTCTACTTGCTGAGCGGCCTCAGTGCTACCCTCTTCAAACCTCTCTCTTTCTCTTTGCAACTCTTTTTGACTGTGATTTAAATCAACCTCAAGCTCCTGAATTTTCGCCGTTAATTCCTTCGCTTGCTCTTTGGACTGCTTTTCGGCGCTTTCAGCTGCTTCAAGTTCTTGTTTCGTATGTTCAAACTCTTTCGTCAATGCCTCCATTTCTTGCTCATGCTGCTCTATTTTTTCCTGATATTGATCAATTTGCCTTTGCAGTCTCCTCAGCTCGTTCTGATGAACATCATCAGTTGACTGCTTTGCAGCAATCTCGTTTTGTAAATTAGTCATGATTTGCTTTGATGCATCGAGCTGGTGCTTTAATTCTCCAATTTCTTTTTCATAACTCTCCAAATCACCTTGAATGCCATCTTGCTGGACCCGCATCGACTGTATTTGGTCTTCTTTTTTCTTTAGTTCTCTCTCTGAGTTCTCTAACTGACGGTTTAGGTTCTCAGTAGTTGATTTAAGTTTCTTATTTTCAGAATAGAGCTCATCCACTTGTTTCATCAGATCATCGACCTGTTTATTTAGTTCTTTCGCACTGTTTAATTGGGTTGTTATTCTTGAGACTTCCTCCTCTAAATCCTCTTTCTCAGACGTGAGGCTTTCGATTTGTTTTTTGGCGCTATCCGCATCTTGCTCTAGAGTTCTGTTTCTTTCCTTTTCAAGTTGGCTTTCTTTTTGTAGCACTTTAATTTGCTCTATCTGATCTGAAATCTGCTTTTTGAATTGATTGATTTGACCGTTTAATGCGTTAATTTCTGCCTCTTTCTGTCCAAGACCCTGACTGGAAGAGCTTACTTGGTTTTTAAGAGTATCATATTGACTTTCGAGAGCTTGGTTTGCTTTTCTGAGCTCATCGTTCTCTTTTTTCGCTTGATTAACCTGCGCCACGGTGTCTCTCTCAAGACCCTCATTCTTTTGCCTTAAAGAGCTAATTTCTCTGTGAATTGTCTCATTTTCTTGCTTCAGGGCCGAGAGTTGGTTCGTTAAATTCATATTAAACGCTTTTTGCTCTTGGAGATCCTTATTCACTCTTTGGAAGTCGAGGCCTCCAGCATGAATCTGATCCTTTAATTTTTTTGACTCAGTAGCGAGTTCAGCTTTCAACGACTCAATGTGTTCAAGCATAGATTTTTTCTCATTGCCGAAGGCAAGAAAAGTGTTCCGGGCCTTTTCGAGCTGCTCTTGAAGAGCCGCTATTCGTTTATCTTTTTCTTCTAGAGCCTCAATGTTTCTTCGATTATTACCCACCTGCTGGGTTAGTTGACTTATTTCTCTATCTCTTGAAGCCACTAACTGTTTCAGATTATCGTTTTCTTTTTTCAATGTTTCAACTAGCTTGTCCGCATTTGAAGACATTCCTTGCTTAAGAGTATCCTCTTTGGAAAAGGTCATTTGGCTCAACGTCGACGTAATTGGTTCTTGTTTTTTGAATTCGTTCCCAAGCGGTCTACTCTTCGCGACTTCCTGTGTTTTTACTGAAGATAAGGCATAAATACTCTCTGTTATTATCTCAATATTATACCTTCTTGCCTATTTTCCTTTTGGTCACCAAGCAGACTGAATGACGGCTTTGTTAAAGAGCTAGTCAGTCTATATGCCAAATCATTTAAATGTTTTCTCAGCAAAATGTTATACCCTGGTTGCTCTGCTTGCTTCACACTTCTAAATCTAAGATGCACGGTAACCGTGGCCCTAGGATCCGGGCATTTTTCTAGTTTGAAACTTTCTGTTTTATCTTGTCGAGAAGAACGGGTTAGACTGAAAGGAAGTTAAGCGATGTGGGGTACAGAGTATTTCCTGATTGAGATATGAGGAAAGGTCAATATCACAACCTCCTGCAACTTTTTTGCCTTTAGGTACGTTGATGATAACGAGGAAATTGCACTTGTTGAAAAAAGCTGTAAGGGCAAGAGCGAAAGTCTGAAGTTACTGTTTTTTCTTGGAATTTTCTGAGCATTTTATCATAATAGAAAGTACAAGAGAGTGGCATTGCCTCTTTAAACTCGCAGCTTGCAGATTTCACGTCAAATTCTTTAAGTGAGGTCTCTTTCTTGGTCCCACCTAGGAATGAAGGGGATGAAGTTCTCGTTAAGTTCGTGATATACCTTGTTTTAACGCTACTGCTAAATGGCAAGGAAAAGTAACAGCCAAATTCACACGTTCGATGACTAAATCGATATCGTATGGCATTACTATGATATTAGGATCATTTTGAGGTGATGACTCCATCATGTTCAAATTGAGACGACGAAATTATTTTTCCGATTTTCAAATCTTTAATTTTTCTCAAGGCTTCAAACACTCAAGTTATTGTTTAGAATGATTGTTTGAATTATATGGTATCAAAAACAAGAGTTACCGGTCCAGCAAAATTACATCTTAGCAGCAATTCTTTCCCAGATATAAGCTATAACAGGATCTCCTCACAGACATTTCAGTGAACAGAAATGACAATTCATTGTGACGCCATGCAAATGTGTTAATGAAAGTAAGTAATATTTGTTTTCTATTTGATTTCACTTTGCTATTCTAACAATCAGTCCAGGAAAAGGCTTATATAATGTGGATTCGTTTACAATAGATGCTGATAAGTTTTTCGATTACCTTAAATATTCATTCAACACCCATTCATTACATTAAAATATGTATACATTAAAATAAATTGCCTCTGATCTCAAATAATATCCAACTGTGAGCCAACCTTAACTTATCGAAATATTCATGCAAGCTCATGAGATAATCTGAGAGCATCAATTAAGTTCCATGTAATCGGCTTATTATATCGAAAATTCCACTGCTATTACGCATGAGACTCTGGCTCTTTTCCAGAATCTTTTGCTGCTGAAGAAGTCTCGATACTGAATTTCGCATTTGGATTTTTCTTTCTGTAATCTTCGATTGCTTTCTTTATTCCGTCCTCAGCGAGCATGCTGCAATGTAGTTTGATAGGCGGCAGCTTCAAATAAGATGCAATGTCTAATTTGGACATAATAAGTCATCAGAAAAAAATCATTTTTCACCAAAAAAATATACCTGTATTTTTGATGTTAACGGCCTCATCCAAAGTCATTCCTTTCACGAGCTCTGTGACGTATGAACTGCTAGCTATTGCCGACCCGCAGCCGTATGTCTTTGAAAAAATGAATTAATATAAGAAAAGAGAGGACAATTCTACTTTAAAAACGGCTTTCTCGATCTTACCTTCGTCGTTTACTTTAATTTGGAGCTTCATCACGTCTCCACATGCAGGTGCACCAACAAGTCCTAATTCACAAGGTTATTCAGAAAACGAAATTTCTTTGTTGAAATACCTGTGCCGACGTTTTTGTCATTTTTATCAAGACTGCCGACGTTTCTTGGCTTCTCAAAGTAGTCAATAACGTTTTCATGGTAGGCTGCAAGAGCTCTGTTCACTAGAGATTTGGTAATCCCAGTTTTCTTGAAAAGGTTTAGCATGTTATGGAGGTTTGGGTTTTTAATAATATTGGAATCACGGAATATTATAATTTCTGAAAGGAAAAGAAGCCTAATAAAATATTATTGAATTAGCTCTTACTGTCCGATACTGGTATTGATGCAATTTTCAGTTGATTTAGCGACACATTTCACATGTTAGTCTAATATTGATGAAATTTGTAAGAAACGCCTTGCTTTAAGTATAGTACATTACTAATCATGGTTATCTATTAAGTTCTGATGAGAGTTTCCTTGAAGTCTGTACTTGGGAGTCAAATTAGGCATATTCGAGCTATAATATAGAGAAAACTGTGAAAATTTTGGGTTGCAGAAATGTGTCAGTGAGAGTGAAAAAATGAAAAACAGTGGCAATACGTGTAATCAGATTTTTACTATTTCTTGCTGTGGGTTTTCGCGATGAGAGAAGGTGGCTGTGTAGTTGTCCTCATATCAACAATGAAAGGCTAATTTCAGTATGTACTGACTGGACTTCTCTGGGAATCAATCAGTTCTGATTCCAGAAGCAATTAATTAATATTTAAAAATTGGGGGTGCTTCATTCTCTGTAGTTTTTGAAATGATATGGGGTTTTTCGCTTTTCTATTTTTTTGTCTATTTGCTGGGGGGTAGAATTGTTTCATGTTATTGGATTGGATAATTTGGATATTTTTCATTGCTTATTGTCTTGAGAATAGAGTGTAGCCAAAAATTCTGTTTTGACGATATTTTTTGTATGTGTATGTATGCCATGACTACACAAAATTGCAAAAGAAAGCTTCTTTGCCCAAAGAATACGAGTAAAGCCCAAAAGGTATTACAACCCAAATATGTTTGATCGCGTTAAGGTTTGTGGCTCCTATCAATCTGAGCAACTCTTCTACAATTACTGACGTCATACATTATATACTTCCATTTTGTGGAAAGTATTATATATCTTTGCCTTTTTCATTTTTTACTTCAAGTGTGCTCTGAAAGTAATTTTAGTTGTATTGATACACATTTCATAATTATCAGGATATATACATCTAGTTATTAAAACTAATTTCCGATATACTATTAATTATTAACTTTGATTTGTAATTACTAATACTTTAGCGAGAAAATCGAATTATTGTGAATAAAACTCCTAACTTAGTATAATTACTGATTTCGTAGTGATTGTACTCTACGGATACATAGCCATTTTCCCTTTTTATAGCATTTTTAATGAATTGTATTAATCAAATTATAATTTCAAATTTTTAAGAGGAAAAAAGAAAAATAAAAATACATATAGATGATAGATGTGGTAAAGGGAATAAATTGAATTATTTCACATGAGATTGCATTTTACGATTAGCTATGAAATAAGTACAGCTGATAAATTCAAAAAAGATTGGGTAGTGGGTAGTTTCGATTTTCAGACACTCAATAGGTAGAGGGAAAGAATGAATTCTATAAGGGAAAGACGAAATCCATAACAAGCTCGAGATATTTCTCCGTTAATATGTGAGATTTCTTTCACAAGCACTAAAAAGTTATCCAATATCTCTAATTGATATGAGAAGTGCTCACAAAGAACAAAACTAAAAAATCTCAGATAATTCAATAATTCAATAATTCAATAATTCAATAATTCAAAAACTGACAGCAGTTATATGAGGATTAATATATAACCTTTATCTATCTAATGAAACATTTTTTTGAGAACATTACCATTTCTATTCTCTTCACCTAGAAGCTTTAGTGCTATCAGCTTAAAAGGCAACATGTAAGGAGAAATAACATCTGGAAAAACGTTTTCTTTTCCATTGCACTGAATAAGATACTATGTATTTTCAAAGAAAGCAAGCTACCACAATGAAGCTCGACACAACGAAATCTTCTTAATTTGCTTTCTATTGAGTTCTGTGTACAAACAAACAAGTTGCTTACATACAAAAGTCATAGTGCTAAAATCTCTCGTCCACTTCAATAAACCATGAGATTTGTAAAGGTACATTACTTCTGAAACTATAGGCGACTCTTCAAGCATCTACATCCTAACGTTTTTATTTCAAAACATTGTTATTATAAAGAAAATATCGAGCTTATGTTCTTATCTACCTTATTTTCTACTCTAATGGATATTCAAGACAGACATTGAGCGAGTCTATAGTATATACAAAGCGGAAATTATTTTGTAAGAGAATTTGGTCTTTGCAACCGAAAGTACACACTTTCATTCGATTAATATTTAAATCTGAAATTTCTTTCTATTTAAACTTAAATGGGATTACTACAATTAACTGAAAAATAAATTTCTAGGCTTCCCAGTCTCGCATGTAGTTTTCTCTAATTCTATTTCTTGAATTGCGTCAGTATTCGCCTCCACTATCGCAGAAACGGGCTCCATTCTCAATTTTGTGCTGGTCACTTCTTTTTCAATTCGAGGCTCTGCTCTTTCCAGTGAAAAGCTCGCTCTATTTACATCATTTGTACTAGTTTTCTCCTTTCTTTCTTGAACAATAGCTGCTGGCTTAAATTCATCTAATTCGATTTCAGACTGATCTTTGTCAAGCATTGAATTAATCTTTCTGAAGATATTCATCTCCACAGTATCGATGCTGCTTGTTGAGCTCGTGTTGCGGATGGTAGGAACTGCCCACAACTCAGTTTCCGTAGCCTCTGCTCTCTCATTTGTGGCTTGTGTTGGCATTTCGCACGTATCAGCAAGAGCACGAGCCTGTGCCTGAGCGCTAAATCTGCCCTCGAGAGCTTTAACGTACTTCTTCGTTCTACCTAAGGCCTGGTCGACCTTGGCACAATTCAGGCGATCTTCTCTGTTGAATTTGTTCTTCAATTCGTTTCTAGTTCTTGTCTCGAATACCAAGGCCATCATAGAAAAATCAGGACCAAACATTCCGAGGAGCTATTCAAGAATTAGAACTTTCGTTATTAAAATAGTATTTTACCTTATAGAAGAGGTTATCCTCCTCCTCGGTCCATTTTTTGGACTGGGTCTTCGTTCTGAAAGACATTGAGTTCAAAGTTTTAGGCTTCGACACAGCGAGTTCATGTGCCTTGTCTTTGAGGGATGGGAGCGCAGCGATGTTGTCTTCAAGCACGATTTTGCCATCTATTATCTTGAGAGTAGGTGCCCCTGTGAAAGGCACTTCCTCAACCTGACTAGCAGTGCCTTGGGATGAGCTGCTCTCCTGAGGATGTAACTCAACAGCCTTGAAGTCTTTTTTGGCCCTCATTTCTTTCAATTTCTTCGATTTCTGTTCATTAAGTAATTTCTAATACCAAAATATAAGCAACTCAATACGGCTAACAAATAGTTACCTCTGCTTCCATTGGCGAGCCGAACTTGTCGTTTTCGATGATCTCTTTGATAGTAATGGTTGGTGCAAAGTTATCCTTTGCCAAGACAACCTTCTTCTTTCTACCTCTCTTTTTTGGACCGGTTGGAATTGGCTCTTCGAAAGAGATGCTCTCAGTGAAGTTGAGAAAGGAGCCTTCGGCTCCGGCCATCAGTGACTGACAGTCACTGTTAAGAAGTGCTTCTGTGTTGAATAATTTGAACATTGGTATAGAGTTGGTCATATTGAAATTGTTTTCAATAGGAAAAGTCATAAAGTTATTGGTCTAAGGGTTTGTGTTTGCCATGGTGTTAACCAGGAGGCGTAGTGACTTTAGCAAGCGAAGGTCATGGGTTTTGTTAGTTGTTTAAAACTGAATTATAGAAAATTGAGTATTCAACTTTTAATTTAAGACGGAACAGCCAATCAGATTCGATTCAGTTAGTTCTTGTCAGAAACGATTAGTATCGTCAGAAAAAAATATATTATCGGATAAGCAGCGTGCGATTATTAAAATAGATGGCTCTGCCTCGCTGACTCTAGAAGTTTCAGTGCTGATAGCAAAATCAACCTCAATTTCCTTTGACTTTAGGGTGCTGGAAACAGGCAGTCTGTGGTCTGCGAGTGATTCATTGGAATTTTCTGGAAACTAGTGAATTTATTCAAATTTAGCATATTTCGAAAGAAAACCGGAAATTCTTCGCATTAGTCAACCTATTTCAAGGATCGAATTCCAATCTTAATGGCATGAGCTGGAAAGCAGCAGCTTTTTCGATTTTCGTCGAAATGAAAAGAATAAATCATAGTAATGACTAATACTTTAGTTTTTCAGAGCTAGTTTTCGATTTTCGTGTAAGGAGAATGACTTAAAACTGGCTAATCACTCTTAGTTCGATATATTGGCTCTGATTGCATAATTCATCAAATATTTATCTAGATCAACTCCATACTTGCTAATTAGACTTAATGAAGCGAGAGTCGCTTGTGTTATGCTAATTTAACTTAAATTGACGAGTTTGTGCTGTTTATCTTTTGATAGTAGCCTTTCTACCTTCACAGAAATCAAAAACTCACGAAACTTTCTTTTTCGGAGTCATCGAAAACCTAGCAACCGAAATTAAAGTGTTGAAATTCGCAGTTCATTTATTTTTTATTTTTCTTTATCCTCCTGAAGTTTTTTTTTTTTGCTGGTTAGAAACGTCTCAAAACCAATATTACGAACTTAGAGCGAGCATTGATAGAAGACATGGTAAGGATTTCTGATATAACAAGTTATATCATTCACGGTGAGCCTGATACTAATACTGACTTAACGCTGTTTGATTAATTGATTTATTTCCATTGTCTAGACGTTTAATCAGTAATTATCGCATTTTAGGTAGATTATTTGAAATCTCTCTTTAAATTCCTCATCAGAAATCCATTAGTATCGGTGCTCTACCATAACCCTCCTTGTATACATTGTATACATTGACATTTTTAAGTTCCAGGCAACCTCATTAATATTTTGGCAAAGTGGTTAATATATTTCATACAAAACATGACGAAAATAAATTCAACGTGTTAGAAATAAGAGCCATTATTATCAAAAAATGGCCCTTTTTTAAAAGATTTGAGAATTAGATATTGAACAATGTCAAAGTACTACGTTTTAAGATAGATTCGACTCGTCCTCCAGTTCTTCTGTTTCGTTTTCAATCACTCCATCAGCTCCAATATCCGGAATCTTTCTATGGAACTTTAAAGTTGAAACCGTATGCAGTTTGTTTTTTCTTTTTCTAATAACCGGACCAGGCGTATCTTCCTCGTTGAACTCAGCCTCCATAATTTCCGGACGCTTTATTAACCCTGACATCGGTTCATGTAAAAAACCTTGTCTTGCATTTCTTCTAACATTGCATTTAAGATTCTGAATTGTCGCAGACATTTTCTTTGCAGAGACTTTTTTGATCTGTTATATGTGATTAGCAAGCTCTTATAACGATAAATAGAATACATTCTGAATCCAAGGATGCGCAAGTGCTTGTGAAGGAGAATACCTCTCCTTGTAATTTTTGTTAAGGAGATGGATGACAAGATCTTTAGCTTCAGGTGAAACTTTTTCCCAAGCAGCCTCCTGGAAGCTGATTTCTCCTTTCTTGATGAGTTCAATAAGATCGCTGACACTTAAATTGAGTGAATCGATTAAATAAATGATGTTTTGCGAGAAATTAGTTACTATTCCGCTTGGAATGGCTGACAGCCACTAAGCATCGTATACAACACGACTCCGGCGCTCCACATATCGACAGCTTCGCTAATAAAGAGAGAAAAATGAAGTAAGTAAGTTAGAAAGCTAAGACTTGAAAGAATTACGTGTATTCAGTATCAGTAAAAACTTCTGGAGCAGTGAACGCTATGGTTCCTGTGTAAGTCCACATGCGGTAATTCTCGTTCGATAAACCAGTATAGCGAGACTTTTTGTCTTCTTCAGAAAATTTGGAGACATTGAAATCCGTAATCTTGACAATTAACCCATCTAATAACAAATTATTGGTTCGAACAATAAGTTTTTTTTTTTCAAATAGCATACCTTCAGAGACGAGTATATTGTTTGGCTTCAGGTCCCTGTGGCAGACGCCTTTAAAGTGCATGTATTGTATCGCCAAAAGTATTTGTTTAAATGTCGTGGAGGCGACATATTCTTACGTCATGTCATTTAAGATCATCGAACTAAATTCAAAAGTATACCTGAATAAGAGCCGTGCTCGTGGATGACGTCAAACATTTCTCTTCCTTTGACAAGTTCGAGGATGGTGTATATCTTATTTCGAGACTCATCAACATAGAGTTCAATGACTTCGACAATGTTTTTATGCTTCAACTTCTGTAAGTTTCGAAACTCAGTGATGATCTAGTCAATATCACTCAAAAATGATTTATTGAAGAATATATTACCAAGACTTTGAGCTCTTCATCTCCTCTATAATTCACGATCTTGACAGCATATTCCTGCTTGTTCGCTTTCTTTATGCATCTTTTAACCGTACCTGAAGTCCCCTCTCCGAGGATTTCGTATTCTTCGAAGTAGTCATTGAACGAGTTGGTAATGTAATGCACATGCTCATCAGGAGAGCCGAATTTTTCTTCTTCATAAGAAACAAATCTTTGGAAAATTGTATGCGTCATTGGTGTGACATCCTCAATAATTTCATCTACATTTCGACTTTATTCACTGTCAAATCATGAATATACTCTCAAAAATATCCGGGAGATTGTCGATACGGATATTCTTCATTTCTTCTGTACCGCCGACTTTCTCCTCTTCGCTTGCGACTTCTATCGATTTTCTACTTCCAGTAGAAAATAAATTATTTTCCGGAGAGAATCCTTCGCAGTCAACAGGTGTTTTCTCATTTTTTATATTGAGATTATTCAATGAAGTGGTTTCTATTTGTTTATTGAAAAATTATGTATCTACGTGTATTGAGTAACGAGTTACTTGTAGTTGTGTCACTGTTATCAGCAGCCTCGAGTCCATTCTCATTTTTCTTGCTAATATTCTCTCCACTGCCAAAAAAACTCTGGGTGCCTGTAACTGATAACGAGAAGTGAGCTAGAGTTCGAAGTTAACAACGAGATGAAGCAGCCAGCGTTACTTCTCATGTTAGCTCGAATTCTCTCAAAATTTTTCTTCTTGTCAGACATAGTTCCCAAGGCAGGGCTATTGCAATCAGATTTTGGAAGTGCTTTTGCATTATCGACCTCGAATTCCTTTTTACAGAGATCCGAGACCGTCTGAACGATCGTATGATCAGTAAAAAGGGAAGCTAATAAAGTAGAGGTAATGGTGAGCTAGCTGTTGGCGTAGTAAGAAATACGTCTGAGCCGAGCCCTCATTTGTTCAAGTTTCGTGTTTTTAGACGGAGAAGTCTTGTCGCCAGGACTGGCATTGGCATCTTGAGATTCGTGCAACATGGGTATTCTTTGCTGAAAGTAAATTTTTATTGCAGTATACTGCTGATATTTTAATTAAATAACTCAGTTGAGAATGAATTTTGGACAACCATGATTTTTAAATATAATTCTCAAGCGTAATAGCGCTTCAAAGCAAATTTTAACTTACGAAAATGACCCCCAGGGAATTCTCTTCGCTTGAATAGGTCACTTGCAATCAAAATTACTTTTCTATCTCGAGTGAGCTGGTTACAATAGGAGAAAAAAACAGTATTATCTAAAGTCTTGAGTAAAGTTTTGTAGCCCATATACTAGTGTTGGACATAATACAGTGAGATATTGCGAAAGAAGTGAAGTACGCTCGATGTATAGATGCTATTGGATTGATTGAAAACGGATTCTCTTGTATCAAGAAAAAAAAATAAAACATTTAAATTTTATCATCCGGTTAACTAAGAGCCTAAAATTACAGGCATGCTTCTGCACGAATTTTTATCGCGGATGGATACGATCAAAGCGATAAGGGAAGAAAGCAGAAAGCGAACCCCAGCGCGGATTTTTACTTCTCAGAACCTGAGCTCCAAGGGTCCAAAGCACAAAAATGTATTATCAAGACCATCATATTGCAACACCGACACCAAAGCTGAAGAGCCGAAGATTATTCAACAAACACCTGAGATACTGCCTAAACATACCCGAGCCGCCTCTGCGGAGTCTTTTCGTACACTGTCCGGAGCAGTAAGGTACCAGTCAACCTACAATCTCTCTGAGTATCAAAAATCGCGAACTTCCTTATCTACCAACGAATCGAGATTTAATTCAACGCCTATCCGGTTCACTCGTACGATGAAGTCTCTCACTCAAAGGTCCTCTCAAGAAACCGACCGCTTTACCCCAATGAATATACAAGAGCAGCAAATAACAAATCCAACAGAGGGTGAGGATCCAAACAATAAAAACATCCAAACTTCCTTTGCGAACTGCCCGGTGATTACCGAGCATAATGTGAGCAGTCTCATTGAATATACCTCGAGAACAGGTCACGTCATGTCATCTCGTAATATCTCGGCGATGAATATTCCCACTGAAATGCAGGAAAAGCTCGCATCCTTTCCAAGAATACCGTCGGCTAAGGATGTGCCTGTAGTCAAAGAAGTCTCGAGGCCAAGCACGAAAAGAACTCAATCAAGGTCGAGCGAAAGGAAGACGCCAGTACAGATTATAAAAGTAAAAAGAACGGCTTGGGACTCAATCATTCATCAGAAAGTGAGCTATGAGCAGAAGCACCTTCCGCCTCACGTGGTAAACGCTCTTGAGAAGATAAATAAGGTGGAGGAGGAGAAGATAAATAAAGTGGAGGAAGCGAAAGTGAAATCTTCAAGCAAACGAACTCAGAGTCAAGGAAAAGCGACGCCAATCCCTCAAGCAGTTAATACAGATTATGGAGGGATACATAGAGTCTGGTCGTATCGGCTATTCAAGCCTGGGACAGGAGAATTTCGCTCTTCAAGTCAGAAAAGGGCATCATCGCAGACTCCGGAGTATCTTCAAAGAAACACTTTTAACGAGAGAATAGAAAGTTGGCAAAGCAAATTAAAGAGAAAGACTGATACAAACTCACTGAATTCATCAAGCGTGGCTGAAGTTGAAACCGATAGAGTTTCCTACTACTTTTCAAGTGGATTAAAAAATTGTACTGAAGACGTAAAGCAAAGGGTGTCTAGTGATGAATCGGTTTTCTCTCCTAAGCGGGTAAGATTCGACCCAATCGCGAATTAATTAGAATAGAAAAGTAATGGATTGTGACTTAGACAATGAATTTTTGATAGCAAACTGCTTTTGTTATGAAAAAGATAAGAATTTATGAAATGGAATAAAGAAAGTTTTTTCATTATTTATTATTTTCGTCAATTATATCAATGCGATAATAATAATATCTTTTGTTAAGCGAATCAATTTCTCAACTTTTTGAAATGAAATACTGAAGAGATTGCTCAGTCTTGTTTTCTAAGCAGAACTAAATATTTTTCAAAAAATTAATGTATTACAGGCTCAAAAATATAAATTGTAAAAAATGCTCATTCAATGCGATTCAAAGAATTCGCATGGGTTCCTTGTAAAATATGTATTTCCCCCACGATTTACAACAATAACCGCGTTTTGCCCAGATCACTGCATCGAACAAGGAGCGAATGCGAATGATGCGAATCATTTCTTTTCAAATTATCGCTTCGAGCTTTAACATCTTGGATCACCTGCTCAATCTCCTTAAATGAGAGGGGCTTTACAAAGTATCTAAATCCTTTGATGGCACCATCTTCATTCAAGCACACGTTCTTCGTCTTTTCAGAGGATTCACCTGTGAGGAAAACGATTGGAATATGCTCAATGTGATGAGTTTCTTCGTATTTCCTGATCTTTTCTGAGGCTTCGATTCCATTTAACCCCGGCATATTCACATCGAAAACAAGGAATCCAAAATAGTTCGGCCCTCGGCGCTTATACTCTTCAAACGCTTCCTTTCCGTCGCTCACACAAACAACTTCTTTCATACCTGCCTTTTCGAAGAGCTTTTTGGTCACGTCTTGCGAATACAACGTATCATCGGCTATTAGTACTCTAGCTTTACTAGCTTTCTCCAGACAATACGCTTTCAAAAACTTCGTGTCTGATAAACTCTTGGTCACTGGAACCAGCACTGACAGGCTTTCTTCCGACATCGGGACCACTCGAGCTATCGTTTTCGCTTTGATGGTGGTGATAAAAGACGTTCCTATGTCTTTGATGCTGTTGACTCGAGCATCTCCGCCCATAAGCATACAAAGCTCCTTAGTAATCCAAAGGCCCAACCCAGTGCCTTTCTGTCGTTTTCCGTTATCTTCACACACTTGGGAATATTTCGAAAACAGTTTCTGGGATTGCTCGGACGTCATTCCGCAGCCCGTGTCGATGACTTCGATTCTTAAGAATCCAACCACGTTTTCGTGCTTGTGTTGGTAAATAGAGGCAGGGAAGTGCTTTTGCGTCAGCGTGAGCTGGTAGTTCTCTTGTTGAGTAAAGGGATTCAGCAGGTCGCAAGGGAAATCTGGATAGAGATTGTTTGTGAGGTCAGTTGAGCTGCCTACAACAAATGAATTTCTCTGACTAGGCCTAAAACGAACTTTCTTCGGAGTATTTGCGATTACTTGCTCGGTTCCAACGTCGTCATGCAACTCTTCGAGGAATCTCGATTCAAATACGGTGTCATCGAATTCAGATTCCTTGACGAAGCTGACCGCAATGCGGATACTGCCAGTATCAGTGAATTTCAGCGCGTTGCTTACTAAATTCAAGAGAATCTGAGTAACTCGATGCTTATCGAAGTTGAGGTGACGTGGGACAGACTTATGCACTTCTAAAATACCCTCTAGGTTCTTTTTCTTGATGAGAGAGCAGGTCATAGACCAGAATGATTCAATGAAACTGAAAATATCATGGTTTTGAGGGTTAAAATCCAGTTTTTCTTTTTTCAACTTATGACAATCGAGCAAATTGTTGACTATGTGGAGTAAAAATTCGCAACTGAGACTCGCGCTTCTCAGGTGCTCCTTTAACTCATCCGCAGGAATCGGAGTCGTTGCGAGTTCAATGCTTCCGAGTAGAGAGTTTACAGGGTTTCTGAGCTCGTGTGAAAATTTGAGGAACACCTCTTCCTGAGCCTCCTTTTCTTTGAGAGCGTCCTTTGCTTTTTTCAACTCCTCCTTCAGCTCAGAGGTCTCTTTCGTTGTCATGATAAGAGTGTAGAGGGATCCTATTGCCAAAGCCAAGAAAATTAGAGTGCCGTCTTGTTTAAAGATCTTCGTCGATAACCGCTGAGGTGAATGACTAAAATACCACAGCCAACCCACGATATTCGCAGTTGTAAAGAAAGAAACGTCCTTTGATGGCAGCGAGAGCAAGGGAATAATCGAAATGATTCCCAAGTTGACGATGTATGCCCACTTCACGCTATCAGAGTCAAAGGAAGCTATTATTGGAGAAATCACCGCGAACAGGCACAGTGAGAAGATTTTGGAGACAGTGTCCATGTTTGGTGAGGTTTTTTCCTTGAAAGTTGAAGTTGCGATCATCACTAATGCATCCATCGCCGGAAGCCATAGAGGATAGCCAGACACGCTGAGATAAATGATACTATGGAGTACTATCCTGAAAACTGTGAAAGGCGCCGTACCCAGTTGAAATTCTGAACTGGATCTTGCAGACATTTCCTTTGACTGTATCTATTTTTTTCTAAAGGTTATAAAAATTTACAGATGCTGGTTATCTATTGCTAAGCATTTAACTTCCGATAACTTTTATTCTGGGAATTTTTCAGAGCTTGGTTATTAGAAATAAAATCTTAATAAATTTATTATTGTGGATTAAGATGCCAGCATGCTCTGCCTAATTAAAAAATTTAATGAAAATAATCAATAAAATTTTAATAATTTAATTTCGGAACCAGCGTTAAAAAGCTAGCCGGCATTCTTCCCAGAATTTATGGATTAGACTGGGTGTATTCTCGTGAGCTGACTTCGAGGGGTGATGCGCAAGTTGGGTGGATTCAGGCTTATTGGATGGTGAACTCAGAAGTCATTTTCTTCACTTTTTTCGCTCATGAATGCATATCGAATACATCTTTGAAAAGATTTTTATTTGAGAAATATTGGGAAGGAAATTTGGGAATAAATCCAATTCGTTAAATATTGTTTGATGAGCTTAGAAAACATGCTGGTCACTCACGAAAAGCGATTCTGTGAACTGTGTCCAGGACACCCGAACACCATGAATATTTCATTGAAACTAATCATATTTCATAGATTAAGATAGATTAAGGGTCTGTTTTTTTATCAGACGCGAATAAGTAAATTAGAGGTTGCTTTACATTGTCCGTTGAACGAACTAATTGCGAGTGGGTCCTAAAAGGAATAGAATTTGATGTAAAGAACTGCTATTTCGAAAATAGATAAAGTTCTCGTTAGATCCGAAAAACACCGAGGAATGAGTCCATTTTCAGGTGGAATTGAAAGGTTATTTTGAGTTCTACGATGCAAGACTGGTTTGACCGGTGTGTTTTCTGTGATAATTTCTGCTTTTTTTGCGTTTTCTTTGCTTCCTAGTTTAGATTTAGATACCTCGAGATCTTTAATTTATTCCCTCGTTAAGTATTTTAATCCAGCCGGGAGTCCTCAAAATCAAATAAACGTTTCAATCGATATTTCATACCACTAGCAATATGCAACACAGCCATCCTGTGGATTGGTGATGAAGCAGGGATGTGTTCTAATAGCCATGGTACATCGTAGTGGATTCTAGATCTTCTATTAGAAAAGCAATTCCAATCATTCAATATCTCAAAATTATATGCTAAAACCTGAATTCTCCTCTATTTTACATTAAATTCCTTTTAATTAGGGAAAAAGTAATGACTTAGCTGTTGAAGTTGGCTGCTAAAGCCGTTTTCAAAGACTGAAAAACAAGATAAACAGCCGAAGGGAGCCTGAAACAGGTTAAGTACAAACGATACCGCAACTTTGGGCATCAGTAAAGAGAGAAATCCGAGTAGCTCTTATTAGAAGAAGAGAATGTCTAGAAAGTGCACTTCAAATTTAAATGAATTATTTTCTCTCATTTGAGTTACATAGGGAAATTGTTCAAAATAATTGCACCTAATTTAGCATTCTCCATGCTTTTTCTCTACAATTATCAAAGTACCTTTTTTTCGTGGAAGGTAAGTTGTCGACTAGCAATAGATGATACAGTTGCCATATGCATATGAATAAGAATCTAACTCCTCACTTTTAGCTGTGGTCATAGATGTTTTCAATATTATCATCTGAAAACACTACAAAGTAGATTGCTTACTAAAGGCGTTTTTCTCTTGCTGAATAATCATAACTTTACAATTTCCATTCTTCGGATGTGTTTGATCTTTTAACATTTTTTTTCATTCGTGTTTTGAAACCAAATGTTACAATTAAATTTGGTTATTGTAAGTCCGATATGCTAACTTCTACATCCAAGAACTTCTATTGTTATGTCAGAAAATCTAATTATTTGCAATACTTGATATGAATTTCAAATGTGTGCTCTCATTTTTAAATATGAGTTCTGCTCAATTTTTTAGAATAAAATAAATAATTTCCTTACAAAATTTAAAATAATCCATGTAGAAGCAAATAATATAAATACATCTTGGGTTCTTGAATGAAAATTATGTACTGTGTAATGAAAAATGGGAAAAATGTTATTCTGTTCAGGTCTATGAAAGTAATGGTGTAACAAGAAATTTGTTGGTAATCGTCAGTCAGAACAAGAATTAAGACTACAAAAAAGAAAATCTTTATTTAGATGTGTAAAATACTAACACTGAGAACTTGATAGGTGTGTCTGTATGCGCATCTAGTCTAGGTCAAGCAATATTTAGAAAATCATCATCTTGAAATCTGAGAGTAAATACATTCGGTTACTAATTAATACAAGTTTCTTACTTAACTCCAACTATATTATTGAAAACCAGAATTAGTATCGATCCCTAATTTTGCGCATATGATCCTTTACTTCATAGAACTATTTTATTTCATGGAAATTAGTAGCCCTAACATCGAGTAACTAGCCTTAGACGCTCTGAGGGGAAAAATGTGCAGTTTATGCGAAATAGATCTCAAAATTTTAATCCATTTATTGTATAGATGTCAACTTGAAGAAACGAAAGACTAAGTGATTCACGAACAATTTCTTAAAGAATTTGACGATGATGAATTTCTTAAAGTCTAATATTTTATTGGCAACGCTTCGCGACCATTTAGAATGAGATATGCTTACTGAGACACCAAATATAGTTCGTTTTCTAATATGAACAAAGGCGTCTTCTCTCCAATTAGGCGCAATAATTCTCCTTTTTTGAGGCATGCATAGCGATAAAGAGGTATTTTGTAACAATTCCGGGGTCCTGCTTACAAATTAGCAATGAGATTTTCTTGAATTTTGGATTTTGATGCAATTTTCTTTTGTTCAAACATATTCTTATTCTTTTCATCTAGAAAACACCTTTTCGCAAATTCTTTTCCTCCTCTGTCGATTAAAGAATAAGAAATGACCTTGGACTACCTGCACTCAGAGCTGCAGTTTAGATGTTTGGTCAAGATAAAGCTCGAAACCTCATTCACGATCTGGAATAATCGATTGAGCCATTGAAACACCTTCCAAGCTTCTCAAATGACAATATTTCCATTCATCCGTTCTTTATCAGTGTGAAGAGCCAATGTGAGCTGAAGTATAACTACTATGAGGAAAAGATTTACTGAATTACCAAAAATTGTGAGAGTTACAATTTCAGAGAAGTTTCCAAACAATAGTTTTAGAATTCCACACAGAATATTTGCTTGTGACTGAATTTTTCTTAGAAAATTAGATACTGAAAAGATAGCCGGTTTAAATTTAGCTCAATATGTATCGAACAAAATATAGATTTTGTAAATACCAAGCAGACATACAAATAAAACCTCATGAATAGCCAGCACTACGACAATCGGAACGCTAATTTCCTTAACCCTCTCTTCGATAAAGAAAAACGAGAAGCTTTGCTGCGAAAACAAGAATATGAGAGAAATCTTCAACTCAAAGCAGAAATTCTAGAGAAAGAGTTTGAAAAGCAGCTGCTCCAGGAAAATTTAGAAGAAATCAGCACCCAAGAGAACCATCTGAAGGTGCATTTTTCCTCCTCAAAGCTGAAACTAACCCTTTTATAATTCAGCTTAGAGGAGTCTTTGATAGTATCTACGATATGAATCAAAACAAAATAAAAGAGTTGTATCAAATTGATGAGCAAATTGAGCATATTGAGGAACAAGAGAAGAGCTTAAGTCGAGTCCCTTCTTTTAGATTAGGCAACTCGAAGGATCTTAGACTTGGACCGAGTGTAATTTCGGCAGATCCATGGAATATTCACGAGGCAAAAGAGCGACAAACCCAAATGAAGGAAAGAGAGCAGCTGATTAATGAATTACAGGTGAAGGAAGAGCAAGCACAGATGACTTTGGAGCATAAATTCGACCTCATGTATAAAGACAATGTAAGAGTATTTGTGTAGACTTGCTCTTATACTTGGGATGCACAGATGATTCTAAAAGAAAGGGTTTATGAACTCTTACGGTCGCTAGGTCATGCAGCCGACAGATTTAAAGACCTTATTCCAACCGAGTTCACAGCGAAAAATCTAGAAGTAAAAGGAGTTTTCATGCTTGTCTTATAGGTGTCATCCATTAGGCATTGACAATGCTAGAATTGAAAGAAATCCACAAAAAGGTGCAAGAGCTTCAAGAAAAGGAAGATTCCTTAAGGAAAACGGTCCAAGACTATCATAGGGATGTCACAGGAAAACTGAATGATTCGAAGACAAAGATGTCTGATGTCCTTGTGAAGATCGACGTAAGCAATTGAGTTTCTTTGTAAAACTCACGCGAGGGTATTATTAGCAATATCGCAGGCTAAAGGAACAGCAAGAAAAACGTATTGAAGAGCTTGAAAATTACCATATCCACCTCCAAGAGCATAAAACGAACTCACAGCAACTGGTTAGAACCATCGAAGTCCTCGAGCAACTTGAGAAGTAAGCTCTCACTTCAATGAACATCAAAACTAATATTTTATTCAACAAAAAAGAGATTATGTGCTATCGAAGAGAAATTCACGTCCTGAGCATGACGACCAATCAGAAGAGGGATGCAATGACCAAAGCGAGTCTAGTCGAAACTCGAATTGTGAGAACACGACAGCTGCAGATATTTCGGGCGATACCTCTGCAGCAGAAATCCAAGCTTTGATGCAGACACTTGACAAGAACCATTTTTTGTACAAAATTTATGAGTTCTCGCTGAAGCGCAGCAAGGGAGGCGTGCAACAGCTAGCGGACAGACTCATAGAAATTTTTCAAAACATGACTCAAAAAGAGCGTAGCTTGAAGAGTCAGTATGAAGAACTTTCTAGACAAGTAATTCAAAAGCTTTTCCCTTTTATCATTATTCATTCTGACTGTAGAAAGGCAAAAAGAGCTCTGAACTGTCTGAATTAAAAGCAAAGCTCCAAAGAATGAAGGCACAAAATAAAGATGAGACTCTCGAGAATGAATTAAATGCATTAGTTTCTCAATCGCATATGAGTAAAAAATAATACATTCATTTTATTCATCTTGAATGGTAGATAATACATTGAGCACGGGTTTCATTCCCGTTGGAGATACTGTCTCGACGTTGAATCAAGTATTAGCTGGTGGAGTCCACCAAGTCGATGTTTCAGTGCTACTTGATAAAACAGAAGAGAAGCAAACTGCTGCTATAAGTCTTTATGCAGGGATTATTGGAATGCTGTTGAAGTATGCTTGTTATTTGCAAGGAGTGGCTTACATAATTTATGAAGGTTCACCAGCTTAGTTTCGAAAATAGAGGCTCACAACTATTACAGCATCTCAGATGAACTCAAGACGATATCAAAAGACATTCAAAATTACATTAAAAGCATCAGAGATGCAAAAAGACCCACTTCTTCGAACTCAATCGCTGATATTCAGCTCGAGAAAAGCGCAGAAAATAGAGCAACCAGCCGGCCGCAAAGTGTGAATGATTTAGACACAGATATCGACGAGATTAACCCTGAACGCGTTGTTTCGCTGTTCCTTAAAAATTTTGAAGGATTCCAGGAGCACGCAGTTAATTTTAGTGCTTTCTTGCAGAACGTAACTCACTCTCTTTAATCATTTCCACACTCACATTGACTTTAAAGGACCAATTCATTAAAAACTTTGTCAGTCCACAGACGATAAACGAGTACCTTTGCAAACACTCTTCATCATGCATTTCCAAAGAAGAAGGTAATATCCAATGCAATTATTCGAATCTCTAAATCACCTTCAGCTGTCGACGGAGCACTAGAGGATACGACTGATCTTGTTCGAGACGGTAGTAAGATCCTTCTCGAGAGAATCGAAGCTCTGACTGATAAATATATCGAGTTCATCCAAGAGATTTCATATAATTTCCAAGGATGTATATACCTTGACATCGCCTTAGCGAAATATATTAACTACTTTTTCTGATTTTTAGATCAGGAAGAACTAAAATCTCGCAGACAAGCAGCTGGTGTGAAGGAAGATATTGAGGCGAAGAAAAAACTAAAAAGAGTTATCATGCCTGAGAAGCTGAATAATTTGCAAGAAGCGGTTGTTTTGAAGCATTGCAAACTGAACGACATCTCACATCCGAAGCGAAACCTCTTGGAAGAAGAGTCTCAGCTCGCAGCGCAAGAAAATTTCGAATTGAAGAAAGAGGAAGATAATGAAGAACTAAATGATCTAGATGATGAGAAAATCAGAGGGAAACTCACTGGGATAGCCCATAATTTCCTTGAGAAGAAACGAGGCAATTTCTATCGGATAAACAAAATTCAATACCCTTATCAAACGAAACGGCAGCTTGAGCAAGAGTCTCAGAAACAACAGTATATCAGAAAGAAAAAAATGGAAGAAACCCTAACACTGGACCAGCGGGAAGATGTAAACAGTTGCCTTGTGCTTCGTTGCATTGCTCATTATTCTTATTAATAGAATTATTTACAAAGCGAGAGAGCGGCTATCAAGCAGAAACAGTCAGAAGACATGTTCAGACTTCAAACGGACAAAGATCAGACTGATGGCAAAGATAACATCACTCCAGGCTACGCGACTGAGAGACCACGTGATATGCTTACTGCTCAAGCGAAGAAGAAAATGATTGAAAATTCTCAGTTTATTAACAAAATTCATTTTAGTAAGGAGATTTTAATGGCCTTAACACAATGCTAATTACTTCCTAACTATCAGTTGAAACGCAAATCAACAGCGATAAATACAATAAATTTCGCAGAAGCAATTATGGCAACAACTTGTTTGCTTCGCTTGAGAAGCTCAAGACCGTAGCGACAATTCCCACTCAGAAGCAAATCCAAAGTATAATAGCATAATGAGACCAGTGACATAACTTATTCTGATTTCATAGCGCCTAAGAAGAAAGCCAAGAGCACCACGCAACTGGAAGATAGCGATCATCCACTAGATTTCAGGCAAACCCGAATAAAGCAAAGTGGTACACCTACGCCAAGAAAAAGCACAATCCTACCTAAAGTCCAAAATTACCGCCCTGTGACATCAACGGCTACTCTTACGGCCAAAAGACAGTATAATGAGCAAGCAAAAAGCACCGAGCCTTCGTTTGCTGAGAGGAGCGCTTTCCTGCAAGAAACATATGGAGGGAAGAAGGCATCAAGAAAATCGGAGGAAACAGCTAGTCGCACGGTCGATTCGATATTCCATGATACTGAGGTGATCATTGAAAAGATCCTCGCTAAAGGTAATAAGAAGCCCAAAAAACCTCGACTCAGCAGGAAAAATGGAGAGTCGACGGGTTATAACTCTACAGACAGTACATTCTCTACAAAGACGAGAATGCTATTCAAAGACTATGACTCAATTTATGACAACGTGTGTGGATCGATGGTACTTTCGACACCTTTTGGCTCACGCAGCGAAAGGACTAGCTATAACTATGAGCCTTTTAAGTCTACTACTCCGTCAATCCTCGTTGAAAATCCAAGGTTCTAATATCTCGCTTGTGGAGTGAATTTTGGATGTGTATATGCTTTAAGGGTTCTGATAATTGACTCAACAATTTTGTAACGTGATTAACAGTAAGAATAAGCAATATTGCGTAATATGTGTTAATTTTGCAATCTTGATTAAAAGAATTGTGAATGTAATTTCACAGAATATGATTTCTATTGCGTGTACTATGCTACTAAACAACACATAAAACTTTAAACACATTAAGTCGTCAACTCTACTGATATATCATATAGAGAGATCAATGATATCTTTTTGGGATCCTTAGATTTACATTATTAGCATGGACAAAGGATCAACTATATCGAAGCAATTAATGGAAAAGGGCGTTAGGAGGATAGAGGATAGAGGACCTTGAATATATATGTTTCTCAGCTTTATGATACACTAATAAATGTGGATTTCTAGAACAAAGAAAGTTGCTTCTTATTGAAGATTCTTTTTTCGATTCTCTCTTTAGTTGTTTCTCCTCTTTGAGCCGCTAAAGGAGGATTGAATAAATAAATTCAATCGCCCTTGAGTTGCTTTGGAATTACCTCTTTGGTGAGATATTACACTTTAATGAAATTGAGGTAATACATCTTCATAACCTATTAACAGCATTTTTCAGCTTTCTCATAAGCTGACTTGAAAAGAGCTTTGTTGAAATAGAATATGTATGAGCACAAGCTGAAAAGTCTAGGCATCGAAAGGATGTTGGATTTCTAATTCTTCGTGGATCAGGAGTAACTCATTAAATTTAATGAGAACTAACTGGCATCAGTAACAATAGCAAAACTGTTGTAAAAATTAAAGTATTTTGAGATCCCAATAAAAGAATTTATGAAGACGCAGCCAAACCCCTTAGCAACTTCTCCTCCAACCTTTGACCTTCAAGGACATATCTCTGTTGAGTGCGAGCTTTCTCTTCTGAAAGACTCATCCATCATCGTCCGAACGGGTGATGATGACAGTCAATGTCGCATCTGTTTGAAGGAGATACTAGCAACGAGAGTTCTGGGACACTTATCACTCCTTGCAATTGTAAAGGCTCATTAAAATACATCCATGAAGAATGTCTTAAAAAGCAAATCATCGCGAACTCAGTGCATCTTGAAAAAGATCACCACTGCGAGCTTTGTTTGGAAAAATATCGAGTGAAGATCAGTGAAATCGACGATTTCAGTTTCAAGAACATACTTCTCATAGAGAGAAAGAGTATTCTGTTAATAATTTCTGTACTAGTGATTTTGGCCGCTCTCACATACTCGGCTTATTCGATTTTCGAAAATATATTCTCAAAGGATAGTAAAGATGGGAAAACGCCTCAAAGCTACCGGAAACTTAGAATACAATCTGGGATACTGACTTGGCTGGGGATGCTAATTATACTTTTCTCTGCATCACTCGTTGCTATGGTAAAACACATTTTGACTGTGACTTATACAAGGTGGGAGTTTTTCTAATCTTCCTGAAAGTATCAAGTTCATGATTTCTTAGAGATTTTATTTGAACTTCGTTGATCCAATAGAGATGTCTATTACGAAGAACCAATTTGTGATTCCTTCGATTTATGCTAATTTTATTAATTATTTGTCGTCGCTGAAAGTTCATAGTGAGAGGTCTGACACTTGAGGATGTTTGATTTTTCAGCAGATTGGTTAAATTCAAATATATAGTTAAAGATTTCATGAAACGTTAAAATGGAAGTAGTGTCTTCAAATTTATGTGACAGAAAGGAAGCAAAGCGCCCGCTTATTGATTCCGAACTCATCCATTTCTAGATTTTAGAATAATTAGAAGACGGTAGGAATTAATCTTCGAAAATCACTGAAATTCTCTCCGGTCCTTAT
>ENA-UOUE01000293-UOUE01000293.1-compost-metagenome-genome-assembly--contig:-NODE-293-length-41825-cov-9.156247_pt1 | contig 41825 bp, 31 predicted proteins | sample MGYA00238146_ERZ747223 | MGnify/ENA primary metagenome ERZ747223 (study PRJEB28781, sample SAMN06268865) | compost metagenome | isolation source: single cell | place: USA: California, Emeryville, Joint...
TTAGAATATTTGGCCTCGATTTAGCTTCCCAAAGCAGTTAGAGTGAGGGTTCTGAAAATGATTCTAATAAGCCTTTCGACTGAAAAAAGACAATAAGAGAAAACAAGCGATAAGAAACTATTTTCCTAGGGTTAAAAGATTGATAGCCATAGCCTCCCACACGTCATTCTTTTAGCAAGGAGTGGTCAAAGTAATTCCGAAAGATTAACGGCTCAGTAAGAAACATTCAGTCAATCTATGAGATCTATTCCAATTCCATTCGAACGAATTTCGAAGGGAATTCGCGGCTGCCATCGTTCTCTTCAGGTTTTATCTATCAATGTAGAAAAAATATGCCTATTTTTATCTATTTCGCATCAATCTGCAATTTTGTGGTCTAATTTGATACCAAAAGAAAGGAAGCTAGTCTCAGAGAGCAGATAACTTGAAATATCCCCACATATAAAGCTACAACCTCACTAAGGTTCTTCACGATGTTTCAGAACGATTCTGGCTTCATTTCTGCATATACAGATTTTGTAACCGTGCAAAATTAATTTTAGAAATAATGAGAACTTTGCACTTTCTGTTACGACTAAAATTGCACTCTTTCAACCAAGTTGTTGCTGATTTCGGTGAACTTGCAGCCTCGTGGTTCGATTTTAATCAAACTACCGCACTTCATTTCTGTTTTGGTCCTTTTCTATCTGTCGACCATCCCGAATTGAGTGAAATATTGACTAATTTTTTGAAACTTCTCTTGTTTTATGATAGTTTTATTTTTTCCTTTCTGGACCAACTTTATAATGACTAACCAACTAATTCTTATCACTGAGGTGCGCCATTGAGATTGAAGCAAAGAAGAAAGTATCTCACAAAATTTTTCAGTATGTTGTTTAGATTGTGTACTTTAGCAAAGATAATATTACTTACCGCTCAAAAATCTGAGAAGAAAAGCTATACTTGTCACACATTTAAGTCTTACTCTAAGTTGCATACAAAGAGGTTTCTCTGTTAAGCAGGTCCAGAAGACAATGGATGCTGACACAATTGAAATTATTTCAGTCAGCCTCAAGTTGCAATAAATTAGAAAATAAAAATCCAATTATTATTTAATACAAATAATTACGTGAACTTAATTTCGTTATCCCGGTGATATAAAATTTTGCTCAGAACAAAAACGGCTTTGAATGCATTTCAAAGTTGTATGTATTTTCATATTTTGAAATAAGACCAAGCTGTGATTGGAGTTTGAAACATGCTACATCTCTCAAATAGTGGAAAAGGCGGTAGAAAACATTTAATGAATGGAAATATGAGATTATGACACAGCAGGCTCTCTGGCAGATTCGAGTCAACAATTATGAAAAACAAAGTAATTTGAAAAAGCTATCATAAGTTGCAGGATGTTTTCTCAGAGGCACTCATGGCATTAATTGGCATACGATAGTGCTTACCGATATGACGTCATAAAAACGAATTAGCGTTTGTTTGAACCTCTGTCCAAGGAAAATAACAAAGCGAAACTTATAAGTCGAAATTCTCTAAAACAACAGAATTTCCTCTTGAAAATCGGTTTGCGCATCTCATCTTCTTAAGTTGACTCATGAAAACATAGTAGTTGCCAACAAATACTTCGAATCGTCAGGGCGGTTGTCTAATGCACTCATGTACTTTAAATCTGCACCAAGTGAAATTTCTCTTTGAAGATTTTGATGAATGGTCCTCTCGACTCTTTGAGTTGGAAATAGCAATGGTGTGGTCTTTTTCTACCTTACCACGCAAAATAATACGGTTTAAACACCCACCACTCTCCAAAGACAAACTAACCTGGCCATACGTTTAAGTCCTGCTCTACGGAGTAGACGAAGGGACTTTCTCGGTTGACGTTGTCTACAAACAATTGAAATTATCTCAATCAGCCTCAAGCTATAGAAATGATTTCAAAATGCGAAAAAAAAGATTATAATTAATTAATAATTGTTTAATATCAGTGCTAACGTCAACTTAATTTCGGAAACGCGATACCAGGAAAATGTTACTGAGAACCAAAGACGAATTTCAAATATCATCCAACACACCACCGTCAAATTTTGAGATAGAGCCACCTGCCCTTGAGATTTGAAATTCAGATATTCTTCATCTCCAACACCTTGGGAAGATCACGCAAATTTAATTCATGAATAAAAAATACGATGCAGCGATAATGAGAAACAAAACGATTTTTTGAGTTTTGTTGATATATTTCTTCATATAAGTGCAGGAATTGCTTTCCCGGTATATTCATCTGATAAGTTTTACCGATATCACATTCTATAAATAAATTAATTAATATTTTTTTGAAACTTCCAGTCGATGAAGTTTTTCTCGCATTTGTTTTCGAAACTGAAGTGCTGATCCCTTGAAACCAAGATGAGTCTGCTGTTTTCTTAATCAAAAAGCCTTAACACAACCGAATATGGTCAGATAGAAACATTCATTATCTAACTAGTTTTCCCTTAGTAGATTTTAGAAATACGCATTTATATCATTTTCAAACTAAGATAAGCTATTTCAAGCCGCTTGGAGACCATATATCAAAGAGATTCTCGGATGATATTCTCAAGAGATTGAGAACTTGTTTTCGTTTTGAGTAATTAGAAATATTTAATGTGAGTAACTGTTGATTACAATGATGTCCAACAAATACAAGCAGACTTTCTGTAAGAGAAATGGATTCTGAATCATTTTCGTTACGTTTGCACACAGCTATCCACAAGACACAATTTAAAGATACAACTTTACTTTAAAATGGACCTCAAAGTTGTAGACAGAATTAAATACCACTATTACAGGACTCTATATTTATTGATCTCTAAAACTATCTTTCCTAAGGCTGTATGCACTACCAATTTTTCCAAAATCTACTCGATTTGTATCATTTCTTCATAATCTTAGATCACAATGAATTAAAAACCTTCAATTATCTTTGCCAAGGTTACTTAACGGGAGAGCTAAGAAAGTTCCCAAAGCAATTCCTATGTACAACGACAGCTGGATAATAAACCCGACGGTTTCTTTTTTATGGTTTTCCACCTGTTCCGGCGCTATGACATACAAAGAGGAACTGCAATACCCATTAGTAAGCCCAAACAGTGCCAACACGGTCAGCGACACCCAATCCTCCTCGACCCACCCTTTTTCCTTTAGTGCAACTAAAATAAAAGGCGCATATAACGAAAATCTCAATAGCACCACAAGCGGCAAGAACTTCTTCATGGTTTTTCTTTTGAATCCGGCCATCGACTTTCCAGTGATATCAAATAAGTTGTAAGTTGTTATCAATATCACGGTATTCCAAGCTGAGTTCATGTTAGATAGATTCTTTTTGAGGGTGACGCCAGGAAACATCATAAAGGTCTGGATAAATATCACAACCATCAGGATAGCACTGCCATATACTTCTTTTAATACAAGAGCAATGGTGGCTTTTGGAGGTCTTTGTGTTATTTTCTCTTCAACCGTCTCTTGATTGCTTACCAGCGCTCCAGCAAGTTCTGGGGCGTTAGGCTCGACTTGAACGCTGCTATCATTGTGCCGATCGTGATGGATCTTATGAGTGTAGAACTTGAAGGTGTCAGTTCTAATGAACCTCAAATGAATAACAATACAATGAATTGTGACTAGGAGGGTTAAACCGAAATAGACAATAATGCTGATGTAATCTGAACTGCTGTCACCTACAGTAGCCAGGCAGATCATTCTCAGCGCATTTACTGCAAGCCCTGCAGCGCCGAGACCAGTTTGGAAGAACCTGATATATACCGCCGGGAAAAGAGCTGTCATTCCGATAAGACTCGCTTCAGAGACGATATTAGCAGCTGCCAAGACAAATAATGAGATCATCAGTACCCAGAACCCGATGTGTTCTGGGAGATTAGAGGAGCTTAAAGGCATTGTCGCCATAATTACGCACATCATAGCGATACCGCCAACGACACGAGCGTTCAGGCGAACGCAGTGAGCGATTTCAACGATGAAAAGGTTGACCAGGATAGTTCCAATGATGTAAGGGATGGGAAATAGGAAAGATATGTTGTAGGAAGGAAAACGCACTTGGAAAAAGTCAACGGCTGTTAGAATAGTGTTCCATGCGAGCAAACTTCCCACGCCCATCGAAAAGAAGTAAGCCATTGCAAATTTACTCTTTCGCGGGGGCGCAGCGACGACGCTTTCCCTTAGCTTCTCTGAAAATGAATAAGATTCCATACTGAGCAGTCAATTACTAAATTAACGTTTTTGATAATTTGACCTCTGAGATATCAGTATAAATAACATATCACTGACTAAATTAACTTTTGAATTTTCTCATAAGAGATTACCATACTTACGTCCATGAATTGAAGAATGACTGGCACTCGTTAAAGTAGTCATAATAAGTAACTTCTAATTTCATTGCTACATCCTCAATTATTCTTGAGTGAATTAGATCTCAAATTACATGAGAATAAAGTAGTTAGGGTGTTCTGGATGTTTGATAAGTCGGGTGATGAAATATAGAGTATGAATTAGAATAGACTCAATTTTCATGCAATTCCGCTGAAATTCATATTCTTCTTGTTCCTCTAACAAAGAACTTCCTTGGCAGAGTAAATAAAATCGAAGGAAGTAATACTGCCTCTAAAAAAGCATACTCCATGGAAACTTTTTCATGACCTATGCTTTTTCAGAGGCAGGAAAGCAAGAATACGGTTGAATCGTGAATAGCAAGCAAATAAATCGATAAAATTTGTACTATACTATCAGAAGAAAATAACGCTAATTTGAAATGAAGTATTTGTAATGTTAGGGTTGAGCCCTTATCCTAAAGCCCTCTCCAAGAGAAATGTCTGAGAGCTCGAAGATAAGCCAGTAAGTCGCTTGGTTTAAAATATTTTGGTTTTTGAAACCGTTGATGTTTGTTCTGCTCCAATTTCTTTTGATTCTTCTTTGTTGTTTTTGCTTGGCTTCTGTGAGTCTTCATCATTTGGCTTGCATTTATCGATAATTTGTTCAAGTTTCTCGCTATCTAATTTAGATTCTTCTTTTACATCCAATTCGAATTTGGGCGTTTGTCCTGTCTGAATAAGATCAGCTCCTTTTTTGGTGAGCATCTCGGCTGGTTCAGTGCTCGGGTCAAAGCTTTCCGGCTCGAAGTTAAGACGGAAACCGTTGATTTCACCAGCTTTCATTAATGCAAACTAGATAATGAGAATTAATCTTTATAGATTTCTCTCAAACCGTACCTGCTTGCAGTGTTGAGCAATTATGGCAGTTAACGAAAGACCTTGAGTCTCTTGGATCTCGCTCTCTATATGAGGGAATAAGAAAACTTGTTTCATAAGTAAGGAGTATATACCGAGAATATGGTCAGGTGGGGTCCAAGTGCCTGAAAATGGCTCTCCTGTCACAAAAGGATGCGCTAGAGCCTGATCAACGGAATATCTCTTCAATGGGTTTAAGCACAGAGTTCCTTTGATAAAATGCAAGAATGCATCGAGTCGGAATTTTTCTGTTAAAAAGAAAATCAATTTGAGGATTTTGGTCAGTTTCAATCGAGAAATTACCTTCATTTCGGTTCTTTCGAAGTTCGGAGTTCATCCAAACGTATTTAAGTTCATCAATTTTGGTTAAAGTATGATATTGCTTGAAGCTTGGTAAAGTCGTCTGGTTATCCTGGAATATCGGTTCATTAACCAGCAAAGAAGGAGCTGTATTACCTTTTCAAATTGATCTTTGGTTTTGAAAGTCCATTTGCCATCAGCAGAGTTAAAGAACTTGCTGGAATATTTTCCTTCTTGGATCATCTCATCATCGGGCATGCCTACCATTTCGATGATTCTCCGTAGCTGATCGTAGGCATTTAGGCCGGGGAAGATTGGTATTCCGAGGTATAGCTCAACTGCTATACACCCCAGAGACCATATGTCGATAGCACATTTATAATCCATGCCGAGCAAAACTTCAGGTGCTCGATAGTACCTTGATTGAATGTAAGTATACATCGTGTTATTCTCAAAACACGCGGAACCCAAATCAATGATCTTGATATCTTTGCAGCTAAGGCTATGGAAATAAGAAATAAGACACAAAGCATTTCATAGATAACTACTCTTTGAATAAGACGTTCTCAGGCTTCAAATCGCAATGGATTATCCTTAGAGCTTTGAGCTGTGAGATTCCCAGAAGAATCTGAGATATTATGTTTTGGATCATGCTCAAGCAGAGTCCCTTGCATTTGAACCTGTCTAGCAAGTCCAAGAGAGACCAGTGAAGGACCTCAAAGACTATGCAGACGTGATTTCTGAACATGAAATGGTCTATCATCGTAACAATATGATTCTCTGAGGCCGTATCAGGTCGTTTTTCAAGCTCTTTGAGTATTTTAATTTCTAGTATCCCTTGTCTGGTGTAGTTCGGCGCATTTTTCACGATTTTAACCGCGAGTTCAGCACTAGACCCTCGCTTGCTGCACTTGGCCACCTGACCGAAGGTCCCTTTTCCCAGTAACTCTCTAATGATGTACCTAATTCATCAAATTAGCGATTTTGCCAACAATCCAGCGGTGTACTCCTCTTTTTCGGGAGAAATGATAGGCTCACCGACTCGTAGTATGTAGTCGCCTTCGATATTATCATAACCATTGTTTCGAAGACCTATTAAAGAGCATATTTAGATAAAGGAGCGATAAGGTGGGTTTTCACCTTCAAAGGGCTTTGTAAGTACTCTTTTCGGATTGGAAACATCTGAGTAACGAAATTTCGGGTTGCAATTCGCAAATGTCTGAACGAGATTGACGGTGTATTTAGAGAGAGTTTTAAGCTGTAATAATAATAAGAATAAGAAGATAATTGCTTTGTTACTTTTTTTGTTGGAGGAAGAGGGGAGTTGTCGCAGCCGTGTACAGATTCAGACACGGGCGCATCGTTTCTGCTCTCGCTGAGAGGCTTGAAGGCGCTCTTTGCAGAGAAGATGGTTTTCACCGGGTGATTCGTGCTCATAAAATTTTTGTCAGAAATTAATTGGAAAAATTAATTCCAGTCGAACCTTTTAAAGAACTAACTCACAGGGACTGGATACAGTTAGGAAAATGCTAGTAAATTTTCCCGTCACAGTATTCCAATTTCTGAGCTTAATGAAGCCGAAAAAATTTAAAAAGTTTAATTAATCAAAGTACCCTAAAATCCGTGCTTAGAAATTATATTGCAGGATTGCTCTTGCCTTTATTTTTACTGGTTTGATTAACATCAAAGAGAGAAGTTAAAACGCTAAAAAAAGAAGACATAAAATGATAGTCATTGGCGGTACGCTGAGGACATTTCTCAGAATGGTCAACATCCACTTTCAAAAATCCCCGTGTGGTTCTGTTTATGTGATTTGAATCTAAAGAACCTTGCAAGTATTCAGAGTCAGAAATTTTGAAATGTGAACAACATTGAAAGAGTTATAATAGAATTTAATTAATCCTATTCTAATAAACTGTATACACACGTGGAATCAAAAATCGTTTCAATAGGAGTCAGAATACAAGTTTAACTGCTCTTTAAAATATGTAATAGATTTAATAGAGAGAGACAAACCAAATGGTGCAATATTCAAAAGAAACATTTTATAAATTCATGAATAGCAGGCTTATTTTAATAGGTTCCTCATAAACAGATATACCACCTCAAAAATAAATGGGTAGTAAACGAACCTTTCAAAGAGTTAATATAGATATTTTCTTTGAGAAATCAACTTCAGAGCTATTTACAAGCTTAACGTTTTTTCTGGCTTCCTATTTCCGACATGGATTCTGATGGGAAGTTTTCTTGTTCTACCTGATCAAAGGTAAACTGTTTTCCTCCACTTACTTTCATATCTGCATCCTCGCTTATTTTACCTGGGCTGACTTGGAGGTCATGAGTTGAATTTGATTTTCTAAGCCTCAAATGCTGAAAATCATTCTCTATCTTTATCCCTAACGAGTTGTTGTATGAAAGCCGCGACGTCTTAAAATTGCTTTCTTGAGGTTCATTTTCTTTTTTATGGCTTCCAACAAACGACTCAAAATCTTTTAGATTTCTCTTACTACTTGTCGAGTACCGTTCCATTCTCAGCGACACGTTCTTCGGTGTAAGAACTCTGCCATTTGATACAACCTCATGGTCTAATGGCACCTCAGAGGTCAACCTAGACCCAAAATTCTCAGCATCGTTTCCATAATCAGAATTTTGCTTGTTCAGCATACTTGCTCTCATTCTTTGATCATCAATATCAATTTCATTTATCTTTCTTTCTTCAGCCTGAGGATCACGAGTATTTGAAGTTTTATCCTCATTTATTGAGAAAGATTCCCCTAATTTCATTCGATTGTTTGAAGTGGGGCTTAACTTTGCTATTTGAGACCTTGGCATCAAGTCCTTGCTTTTCGGCGGATCGAATAGACTCGAGTCAGGGCTCCTAAGGGCGAGAAATGTTTAGCTGTCAAGAAAATTAATTCATTATTACTTGAAGACAAAGTTCCGGAAGTTTATCACTGCGCTTACTGACAGATAAAGTGGAATCACAGCCTTCAATGGGAAGCTTCTATTGTGCAATATGCTCTTTTTCTCTAAAAACTCTTTCAATTTGCTAATATTCGGATTCGCAGAGGACATGACATCTAAAATTGCGAGAAGATGCTCGGAATGTAGTGGGAAGCTATCCGCGAGCCAAATTGAAGCATCGATATTTTTCTTAGTCTCTTTTGTGAGCTTGTTTTGAGAATTTTTCAGAATCTCGAATTTGGCAACTATCTCCGGACTTTGCTTCACCTCCTCTTGAACTTCGGTGTCAAAAAGCTTCTTTTGGAAGCTAGGATTTGACTGCACATAGAATCGGACTTGATCAAATGGCCCGAGGTCTAGTAAAAGATGTTATTTTCATAAACGATTTACCAATCAGATATTTTACTGTCAAATGAGGTCGGAGCCCAATATCTCATTGGAAACGTGCTCTCGAAATAGGCTTCATAGCTACCAAATTTATCAATTTCATCATTGACTTTCTTCGTGTAGAGCAACGATAGAGTCCCTTTGGCGTTATACTTCACAGTTTGGTAATTCTGTATTTTCTCGGTTATTGGCTCTCCTCGCCAGGACTTGGCCGGTTCAAATTGAATGTCTTCAGGTTTGACTTCGCTAGGCAGCGAAGATTGCTTCGCGATTAAATCCACTTGCTTTTCCAAGTGTTTTAGGTCGATCTCAGTCATCAGATCGGTAATTGTCTTTTTTCCATGGTTTACCAGCAGAATTTTGCCCTCATAACCTGGATGCTCCTTACCCAGTAAAAATAAGCTAATATTCCCTCGAGTAACCTTGAGTTTGTTAATACCGGCAATAGTAGCATCCATTCTTAAACTCGTCCCTTTTTTGTAGATTTTATTAGTGTCGCTGGGAGCTAACTTGCTCACAAAAGGTATAAAATTCGAGTCGCATTCCCATTGAAGCTCAAAGCTAAAATCTGGAACCTTTTCAAGAAAGTTCAATACACTTTCTTTTGTCTTTTCCCATTTATTTAACCGCAATTGATAGGTCGACATCAGCATAGCCTTGATTATTTCTTTATTTTTCGTATACATTGCTTCTTCCATCGGATATTTCGATTTAGGAACAACCTTATGCCGAGGGTCAGCGCCATGTGCCGTAAGGATCGAAACAATATCTTGATTTCCTAATTTTATTGCGAGGAGGAGAGGAGAAATTCCCATAGGATCCCCTTGTTCGATATGCACAAAAAAGCAGTTCGTTTGAGTTCCCTCGCACATTTTTCTGACTTGCTCGACATCGGATTTGTAAATCGCGCTATGAATTGGATAATCATCGGCATAATCAGAAGGAAGGATGATCCCGAAGAGGAATAGCTTGATTGATTCGTAAAATCTACGGAGATATAATTCAGAAGGCTCTTTGAGCTTGTTGTCTACCACTATCCGGTAGATATCTGAGCAAACTTTCCGGAAATAAGGCTGAGAGAATAAAATCTCTGGAAAAATGGCCTGGAAAGCTTGAACGCAGTCAGGTTCGTTTACAAATTCGATGGGTTTGGCAAGTTTGTGCTTTTCTAAGCAAGCGGACATGTTTTCAAGGACGTTTTTCATGGTTTTGAAGCGGAGGAGGATTTGATCCGATGCGTAGAATGTTGGGTCGGTGGCTCTTGTTTGGAGAGTGAAAGCATCGAAGTTCAAGAGGACTTTGAGCATCCGAAGCTCTGGGTTAGTGATGTTTCGATCTGAATTGATATTTTGGAGGATAGTAAGATTTTTCTCGAGAAAAACCAGATCTGAGCTAATATTGTGATGCAAATCATCGATTGTGGCCTTGAACAATGGAAGTTCTAAAGCAAAGGTAGAGCCCGTGCCCCTTTTTGGAGGAATAGTGCCGATTCTCTGGCCTTCTCGTTTTGGGTTTCGGGTTATTCTGACATCCTAGTCGAAATTAAGTTTGGTAGCTATGAGAGAGACGAACCTTATCGTTGGATTTCGTTGGGAGCTCAGATTGAGAGGTTGAGCGTTTCTTAGTTGAAGTCATCTGTAAGGGATGCTCTTGGATAGTTTTGGCGTTTGAAGGCTGTGGCTTATTTAGGTAGTTTTGATTTGTAACAACTCAATTAAAATAAATTCATCAGAGTCAGGAGTGCAATCAAACGGTCAGCAGCGATTAATTTAGCTCGGTTCTTGGACAGAAGAAGCTTGTGTATGAGATCAGAGCCGCTGAAAAAGAGTCAGGCTGTTTGCTATTTAAGCAGTTGATATCATTCTTATGAGAAATACTTTTAAATTCAACAACACTTGGAAAATGTTTTATGGAAGAAATGTGTCCGTGATAGCAAATATTTTCACCTCGTAATGTATTCTCTATTGCTGGACTTTGTTTTTTTGGGGTTTCCAAAGACGGTCGATGCTCTTTTGATAGAGATATTTATTTCAGATGAACTCAAGCTAAATTTTAAAGTAGTAAATTAAAGTAGCTCCTGTATCTATGAATTACATCAAATTTGCTTTAGACAAAAAATTAGCTAAATCTTTTCCCAACTAACTCTCTTCATGCTATATATTAGATGATCAAGGCTTGCTTCATTATCCACACCATTGTAGAGCGCAAAGGCCTTAACGATGAATTTATTTATTTTTGAATCACAGATATTTTAAAATCTCTCTTATTGTATATGAAGGGATATGACCTGAGGAACTCAAATTTTTTTTCTCTATTCACAAAAATGAGGTGCTAGAGAGAAGATTTTTATAGAAATCTTTAGAGTCCTTAAAACTATATTTGCTATTATTTCTAAAGCATCGACGAATCGATTATTGAGTTTCTATTAATGAGATGTTCCGACAATGATGAAGCGTCTGAATTCATTTTCTCCCCATCTTCGTTGATTCCCTATTTGTTAAAAACGAATTAACCTAGCACAATGAGATAGTCTCTCTATACCTTATAAATTCCAAGACTGAACTCTGGATCAATTTCTGCAGTGAGTACCTCTGTCACATCAGCTTGAGGGTCTTTAGGTTGAGACCTCCAGAACAGACAGCACTTTCCGAAGATGCTCTTCAACCCTCGACAAATAGGCTCAAGTTTTTGACGTACTATCCCGACGTATATTCTGCTCCATTGAAACAGGAAAAGAATCGTCGCTGCACCTGCCAGGATTGCAAAGCTCATGGTAGATATATAATCAGTCAAGTTTATATGATATTGGCATCCGAAAGTAATCGCAGCCAAACAGAACAGCGCGACTAGTTCCAATCTATTTAAATCTTTATCTTTGAATGGAGAAAAATTCTGTTGCAGAACGATCGACAGCACAATAATGACTGAGAGCGTGATGCACATATGCGTGAGATACCGCGCAAGGAACACTGACGTCCCTACCAACGCCATCTTTCTAAGAAGGACCAAGAATTCCCAGTAATAATAATTTTTATCGTATCCTCGATAGACGAACCCATAAGTTTTCAGGAACCTTGCATCCTCGAGAGAGTTCTGGTTTCTTCGTAGCTTTAGGAAAAACAGAGCTGGGAATAAAAATCCAGCAAAGAACAGTGTGGCAACTCCAAAGAAAAGCAGAATCCAATGCCGTCCAACGGCACAGCTGAGGGACGGGTCAGATAACAGTCTCAGATCGTTTGCACCGATGTCAATGCAATGCAGTGTGTTAAAAGCTGCAGTGATGATAGCCGGCCAGAAATAGAAGTAGGTTACCAGGCAGGTAATTATAAGGATATCTTTAGATTCTTGCAATGTCATCGTCCCTCTGCGGAGATATTTTCTTAGCAAGAGGAACAAAGCTGCAGCCACTGTCCATATAATAGGAGCAAAAAGCGAGTATAATGCGTTAGATTCAAAATAGCTTAAGAGAGGAGTTGACCCAGTCCAGTAAGAAATACAATCGTAGGAGTAGCCACCAGGATTTGTGTCACTTGTAAAGAGCGAAAGTATAAAGCTCCTCACGCCGTCGAAGAATGGAGGCCAAACCATTGGTACGGCAAACAGCAAGCCTTCAATTTGGAAAAAGGTAATGAGGATTCTTAACATAGTCGAATGGCGTTTGTCTTGGACAGCTTTTTGAGCGTTGTAGATGGTATAAACTATCATTCCTGCCTTGATTAATGCACCTCCGATCATCCTCACAAAGAACGAGAAGGTGAGCTTACACTCAACGCATTGGTAGAGCTTTGATTTTCCCCATCCGTATCTGCAGTCTGAACAAAGAGCTCCTTCGTATCCTCGATTACAGACACCCGTTGCTGTTCCATCCAGGAATTTCGCGCAATATTCTTCGATTAAAGTCAGCGTATACGAGGAGCAGCTCTCATAGTCTCTTCTAATATCGGAAATATGACTTATCTTTTTGCAAGTCGCTGTAATATTGCCTGGTTTAAGCTCGAGATAGGTGTCTGAGCAATCTCTTGTATCTGGAATCTCGGGACTACAAGCGGTTGGATTAAGACATCGAATTACATTCAGCGATGATTCATCGTAACGCCAATATTCTGGATTCACCGTCAGGTTTCTCCCTCCCGTTTTACACATCAAACCAGGGACGTTTCGACACGGCTGGCATATGACGCTGGAGTTTAGAGCCGGAGTAAGAGAGTAGGAATTGACAGGGCAAAGAGAGCATATTTCAGAGTCAGAAGGGATGATTTCTCCAATATCGCACTGTTTGAAGGTGATGTTCACTACGATGTTTCTGCTCTTGAGGAGAAGACATTTTATATTTGATTGAATGTTCAGAGCGAGACTATCTCCTGGGAAAGCAGTGAAGTTGCTATTGTTTCCGAAAAGGAATGACCCATTGGTCGAGTTGACCGTGTACGTGTTCTTGCTTGCGCTGCTATTTGATTGAGTGGGTTCAATTTTTACATGGTACATCTCATTGTCTACTCCAATTTGCTGCCCAAAATTGTCGATAGCGTAGAATGATAGATCGCTCAGAAGCCGAGATCCTCCTCTTTGATTAACATACGAGATATTCACTTTTAGAGGGAGCTGCAGGTCCTTTGTTGTATTCGCGAAGTCTTCCCATCGCTGAGTATCAGCCAAGTTGCTGGGATCAACAAAAAATCGTTGGATGAGCTCGCCACGGGAGATTTGGGTCCCATTCTCAAAGAAGATTCGGATCGTCGGGTTTGCAGCGCTTTCCATTTCGTTTCCATAGAGTATTTGAATCGGAGACGAAGCGAAGATTGGACCATATCTTCTTGCAGAATTCTTGTCGAAATTACTACTTTTCGTTGGGTAGAAAATATGATTATTGAAGTAGATTGCACCTCCGATATCCGCTGAATTGTTGGATACGACCATTGGACCTAAAATACTAGGTCTGCAAGGGTTATTTTCCTGCTCACAAGAATAGTAGATGGCTCCACCTCTTGAGTTGTTTGTTATCAGTGAAGAGTTTCTTTTGAGTCCTTGGTTGTTGCGGAAAGTTACATTATTCAGCGTGAACCCACTCATCTCCTCAAAATGAACTCCTCCTCCCGTGAGGTCGACAAGATTTCCTGCGAAAGTTACATTGGAGAGGTCAAGTGAAGATTTCTCAGCATAGAGTCCGCCTCCCCACATTGCTGTATTGTTCAAGAATGAGACATTTTTGATCGTTCCAGTCGTATTGTGCATGAACAACGCTCCTCCAAATTCAGCGCCATTGTTTTGTAATTTTCCATCCCGTAAAGAGATAGCACTGCAGTTTCTTAAGTGAATGGCTCCTCCTTTCGTCTTTGAGAGACTATTGTTTCCGATCAGCAAAACTGTCCCTTTCTCTGTGATAACGTCCCTGCCATCCTGGGATATGATATTAAACCCATCATTGTTAAAAGCGAAATCTGTAATCTCGAAATTTATCGTATTCTCCATATAAATACAGCCAGAAGAAAAGTTATTGGCTGTAAAATTTGAAATCCTGCTTTGTTGCATGGAATCCCCTGAACTCCATATCGACAAGCAGCTGTCACGAGCTGATCCAGAGATATTGCTGAAGGCAGAATTGAGAAAATCGAACCCTCCCACTGAGTTAATGGTTATCACAGATGATTCAGGAGGCAGTGTCATATTGACCACAGTTATCTCGTTTAAAAACAATCCGAAAAGGTCGCTAGCTCGCGTGTTGCTGGTTCCTTCCAACAGACATGCAGAGTTGCTTTTAGTACAAACTGTGTCTTCGACTGATATTCTCTCAACGCGCCATGCTCCATTCAGTTTTTGAAAGATTACGCCAGTGGTGTTTTTGAAATAACAGTCCGAAATCCGAGGACTTATGCTTTCAACCTTGACGAGGCCTCCTCTCGCAATATTATGCAAGAAGCGGCACTGCTCGATCCTCACGTTTCCGTGAGAGTATTCGGAGCAATCGGTTTCTGAGATATATATCGCAAGTTCTGGAGACCTACTGTGCTCGAAGGTTGTGTTCTCAATTGTTGCCTTTTCGATTGTGAGATATAATATTCCTGTAGTACCAGAAAGTGTTGTGCAACGCTATTGGTGAGTAATTTGGTGTGAGATGATGTGATGAATTGTTAAGCTTACTGAGAAATTTGAGTTCAAAATAGTTAATTCGCTAACCCAGGCTTCTATGCATCCACCACGTTTGGAGGCGGAGTTCCCATCAAGTTGAGCATTCTTTACTGAAAATTTTCCATTCCGGACGTAAAGAGCCCCTCCTTGCGGTGCATCATTCTCTAGTACTAGTTTTAGAAATCCAGAATCAGAGTTTAATTACCAGTATAGGTATTATTCTCATCAATATAATTTGTGTTTTCGATAGCAAGTGCTCCTCCTTTTCCACTTTCGGCCAGATTTTCTGAGAATTTATTCCCTCTTGAATAGAACAATGAACCTCCGATGAAATATATTCCGCCTCCGCTCTTTGTTGCTTCATTACTGCTGAATGCATTGTTGACAAGAGACAAACTGCCCACATAACTGAAATAAATCGCTCCTCCAAAACCACTCGGACGGCCTGGTAACGCCTCGGCTGTATTTTCAGTGAAGTTATTTCGTAGGATCGAGCAGTTCATTTGATCAAAGTGCCCTGAAAAGTTCAAGCAGAGAGCTCCTCCGTACCCACCGAATAATACTCCAAGTTCCGAGGTTTCAACTGTCACTGCTGTATTTTGGCTGAAATTAGAGTCGATTATATTAATGCTCATCCCTCTGGGTTCCGGATGCTGAGCAAAAATTGACCCGCCATAGGACGCATTGTTCCCATTGAAATTTGATCTCGAAATCGTCAGTTCAGAATTCCCTTGGAAAAAGATGGCTCCTCCAAAAGTGTGGCTGTTTGAAAAGAAACTTGAATCGCTCACAAGCAGAATTGGTGAGTAGATAGTTAACACTCCTGTTCCTTTGGGAGTAGATACTGCCGGGGTATACGCGTATGTGTCCTCATTGTTAACGAAACTGCAATCTAATTTATTATTTGAAAGTGAGCAACTAAATGAAGCTCATGATTTACTTAAAACTTCGAATTTCCTTACGGTTGCTCGTATGCCTGAGGTACCGTTCTGTACTGTGTTACTTTCGAAGACTGAATTTGATAAAATCAACCTAAATTGATTATTAGCTAGAAATCCTTTGAGACAAATACTCTGATTCTTTGCTAGCTAACGACAGAAATACTGCTACAGGTTCTTTGAATAGCTGCGGGTTTCCAATGTTTTTCTAGAACGTGAGGCAAAGGCTTGACAAGTGCTCAAGACTGAAATCACTTACTCTAACGATAATCGAGTCAATTATAAGGGGCTCTTTTGTTTCTGTGTTCAGCGTGAAAAGAGAATTATCGAATAGCTTATTTGATTCGACTGTTGAATTTTTAAGCTTAAAAGAAAATATTCCTGCGATATCAAACGCCGAGGCTCCATTAAAAGCGCAATTTCTATTTAATAAATGATGGGCGAGAAATTGCTAATATTCCCTACTTGATATAAACTCCGCTCATCTCAAGCTTGCCATTAATCATTTTGAGAAGCGAGGCGGAGTTAAATTCCAACCCGATAAAAGTCGCATTTGTTACGGTGACAGATGAGTTCGATTCGCTTGAAATTAAGGCCTTAACTCCATCAAAGGAGTAACTGTTGATTTCAATATTCTAAGTCGAGATTTTAATTTGATAATGAAGAATAGAAATATATCAACCTGGAGAATTAAGGATGCATCCGAGGTCATGTTAATGAGAGTGCTAGTTGGGATATTAGCAGATTTTTCGAAGCGGATTCCATCAAATGTGATGTTAGACGTTGCTACAAATGAAACTTCTGGCTTGTTAAACTGAAGATTCACATAGGAATCTGGTGTTGGAACTATATCTTCTTCCGTCCAACATCTATTATATCGTTTCTCTGGTATAACAAAACTAATCATCTTTACTTGATAGTAAGAGCGTAGTTCACGTTCACTGCTGACTTGAGATCTGAGAAAATTTGACGTTCTCTGAGGAAGACTATTGATCCATGGCTTCCAATACATGAGAGAGCGTATGTAAGAGTATTCAAAGGTTTTTCCTTAGCTTCTGACTCTGACGAATAAGTGCATGTGTCATCGCGCCCAATTTCGGCATCTACGTAATATTTTGGTTGACAAAGGCTCACTAATAAAGAATATAAGTATTAAAAAAGCGGTTAGCGGCTTTCAGCCAGAGGTACCGGAGAAGATGACCAAGAAACATGTTATTAGAAAGAAGGATCGCATTGATGATGTTTGTTTGCGGATCTCGAGTTTATATCTGAAGATAAAATTAAACGTCAGGTTTGGGTATGCAAAACTATTATAACCCTCAATTGTAATACAAAATTCATCTTAATCCTGTTTTGAATTTGCCAACAAAATGGAAGGAAAAAAAGTTTATTTATTGACTGTTAGATAGTTGTCATATGTAAGCGATGCTTCATTACTCCTAATTGCATAAGCTTGTTGATTTGCTTTGGTTTTAGTGGTCTCGTGGGCCCATGCTTTTAGTAGAGTTCATTATATTTAAGAGACAGGGAAGATTCTGATTATATTTTCGAGGCAAAATCTGCAGAAAGCTCCTTTGCCTTTAACACAACTCTAGCAATTTTTTTTTTTTAAAAACAAAAACAGCTCAGATAGTAGGAGAATCTAAATTTTTTCTTATCTATCTCGCTGTCAAAGCAGACCTTGGATTTTGCAATTCTCATTCCATATGTTCTGGCTTTGTTTTTGTTGGCATAAAAAGCCATGGTTTGGGCACAGTCACAAAGACTTCCGTTCTTGGACCTATTACTAAAATTTTTTCATAAGAACTATGCTGGTATCAATGGAAGATTCATTTCTTCTATTTCTATTTGGTATTTTGATACCTGACTCAGGTCGTATTTAGTTCGAAAAAGTAATCTATGCTGAGACCAAAAGTTAGATGTAAAGATGGCTGCTAACAGAATTAGGTATCAATCGTGTGTTAAAAATTCTTGAACAAATTGGTACTTCGGAATATTGTAAATTATTCGGCAAAGAAGTTTTAGGATTTTTGTTCAGATTTCGAGAAAAATTAACGCTGAGCTCGAACCATTAAACGCAAGATCACAAAGAAACGTGCTTTTCAAGAACCAGTAAGATTTGCATGGTAGAATAAAAAAGTTCCTACTCCATTTCTGTGCCACTCCATTGAATTCGAGTATGGAAACAGTCGCGCGATCCTTTTAACGTTCACCCGAAGCAGCAATACTCAAACTTAATGCAATTTCAACGAAAAACATTCATTTAGATCTGCAATTTACATACAATTTGAGTTTTAGTAAAAATTGAAATTATTCGCTAATAGAAGTCTAATGCAGCTCTTCATTCACTCATCTAACTTATTTCACTTATGAAAGCTCAGCTATGAGGCAAGAAGAACGAATTTATTGCGAGCAAGTCTGATTAAACTAAAGGCACATAATTCCTAATGTATACGCTTTCGAAAGGATCCTGATTCATTTTTTTCGTTGTTCCTTCCATGACTCTGACAATTTGGAAACCTATTCCCTTGTTACGGGATCGCTTGGTTCTTGTGAACGCGGTATCTGTCTGGATTGAATTAAAATGATTCGGGTTTGATTTTGTGATCCGATAATTAGGAGAACTGGTTAACTGAAATTCCGGAAGCGTTCGTGATTAATAACAACCAATAATAGATAATACATGTACCCAGAAATATTCAAACACCGGAAATCTTAGAGTCATGATTAATTCTTGGGAGAGATATTCTCAAATCTTTTACATGGTCAGCCCTATGAGGTGAAGATCTTTAATTAGAAGCCACCCACCCTCGCCTTTTTGATTAGTTGAGCCAATTATTATAGGATTGAAAACCGATTGTGGGTCTATATCGAGAAATAACCACCTTATATAAGAAATCTTTCTATCAATCATTTCTTTACCCCTTAAAATGGTCATTCTCTGTGGATTCTGACGATGTCAAGTGCATAGATTATTTCGAAGTATAAGTTTTAATTCCCTGATAAAGATAACAAAGTTAAGCTTGAAAATTTAATCCGAGTCTGAGAATATTTGAACTAATTAGAACTAATTAGTTCCGCGTTATCTGGAAGGAAAAAATTCCAGAAGCTTTAATTCCTTTATTAATTCTGAATATAATTTGTCAAAGAAATACGTGCGAAAAATAAGAACTATTCGCAATATGAACAAAAGGTCAGCTTCTGACACTGAGCTTGCCATCGAATGCATTACATATCTTGGCTACCTTGACAAGCAAGTAATTCAATGAAAAAAATACATCCTTACCAATTTTTATGATTTATTACTATTTCAGGCTCGATATCAAGACGCTGTGGTCAATCTAAGGAATCTCTTGGGTGATTCAAGCGTTCTCAATGAGATACAGGACCCACAATCACTAAAGAGCCTGGTCGTCCTCTGTAACAAATACGCGTGCAGACTTTTTAAAGAAAGTAAGAATAATTTACTCCAATTTTTAAAAATTCTCGCTCTCAAGGCAAATTCGCTGAAGGGTTCGAGCTCCTTGAGCAAGGGAAGCTCATCCTGGACTCAGGGCTACTTGACAAAGACGAGGAGCTTCGGAGGTTGAAACTGAGCGTCTATAATAATCTTTCTATTTATGCCTACAAGTATTTGGATTTGGCCCAATGCAGCCTCTAACTCAATTCAATAGAATCGGAAAGCATGATGTTGCATTGAATTTCTTAAACAGCGCGTTGGGCTTAACAAACTCCTCGGTTCCTGACCTCTATGGTGCCTGTTACAATAATATGGCGGTCATCAATTTTAAAAAACAAAAATTTGAGGAAGCAACCCAAAAGCAGAAAAAAGGCTTAGCTGTCCTCGAGAAGAAGGTAAACGGCATGTTTGATATACGAATGTTTATCTATTGGCATTAGGTTTACGAGGAAATCAAGGTAAATTCGCAAGATAAAGCGGCTTTGAAGCAGAATAAAGAATTTCTCCTCTCATTGAATGTTATGTTAAACGGCTATTTGAATCTGGCGAGATTTCTCAATGTAACTGGGAAAAAGGAAGACAAACTCCAGCCAGAAAAAATCTACCAAAACGGCTCTAACCTCTCAAAAGCTTTCTTGGGCAGCGACAATGAACTGACAAAACGATTTAAGAGTCAATCAGCCAAGAATTCTACAAAATTTGCAGAAAAGAGTCAAACTAAACCAGAAATTCCAAATCACACGAGACCAAAATCTCAAGTGGATCTGCATATTGAGACCAGCAGGATTCAAAAAGATAGTCCGGAGTGCTTGAGCAGAAGGAAATCAAAAGAATTTATCATAAAATCAACTTCTGGCACCTTTTTGACTCCAAGGGCCTCAGAAAAAACGGTATTCCTTCAATTTTATGCTGGATATAGAGTGATTCTCTTTCCAATTAGAACAAGGGTGAGCAAGACGCAGAATATTCAATTAACCGTTCGATACGAAGGGAAAAAGTGCAAGTGAGCTTACCAGTTAGTCGAAGGCAAAGTGTTAGCGAGGACTACAGGAAAAAGTTGCATAAATCATCGAGCATTGAGATTTCAAGGGATAATCTTCAAGTGACCCGAACGAACTCTCCATCCGAGATCAACATCGATAAGCTGCTGGAGGAGAAAATCGAGCAATCGCTGAGAAAGATACGAGAAGGAGAGATAGACCTAGCAAAGTATCAAAAGAAAATGGAACTTGATCTCGAAATAAAGCAGCTACAGAAAGAAATTGAAGAAGCACGTATCAAGAAGGAAAAGAAGCTGAAAAAGATTGAGAAATTAAGTATCACCGCTAAAAATCTCGAGAATAGCGTGCTTGAGAACCACGGATCCTCTTATTACAGACCTTATACTGGTCCCATGTATATGCCATACTACGCAGTGCCCGTTGGCTCTATGCATCCGATGCCATTCAACTTCGGTTATCCTGTAATGCACCCTGAGAAACCGAATACCTCGGTAATCGGAAACAAGGGAAGTCTCACTGTTAATGACGAAGAATATCCTGGATTGAACTCTCAGACATCGATCAAGTCTTCAGATGCAAACTCGAACTCCAAGAAAAACACCAGTTTGAATGGCTCACAAGCCGATTTCTCCACTAAGCTTGAGAAATCGGATAAAACGGCCGGCGACTCGTCTCTCACTGCTAAGCGCTTAGATATTCGCCAAGAAGCCCTAGGCGCGCGATCTCAGACCTCATCAGCTGACTTTGGACAAGCTTTGCAAACGAACCCGCCTACTCCGACTTCCTCTGCCAGAACGAATCGAACGAATGAAGCTCCAGCGGACTCAAACCGATCGCGCAAGATCCACATTGAGGAAATGTTACCAGGACCAATCTGTAAAGCCGAGACTTTTGGAACTGGTGCTTTAGGACAGCTAATTGGAGAATTTAAAAAATCTGTTGCGTTGAAAAGATCACCTGTTAAAGCCGAGGTTCCAGACACTGGCTTGGAGGTGATTAATGAGAAAAATAGAACGCTTTCGACAACCGGAATGACTAGCACACACCTTGGGGAGATGAGCACGACGAAGACGGATATAAATCCATATAATCGCGCTTCAATAAATATTAAATCCGAAACAAATTTCCTTCCATCGACGATTTTAGGTAACGAGCCTGGAAATCATCATGCAGCGCCTGAAGACCGTTCGAGCTCGACGCTTCTTCAAGTGCCAAATGAAAAAGTCGCCTCGTCGATAATTTTTCGAGAAACCCTCGCTGACGACCCGAGACTCAAAGAAACGAGTCGCTCTGTAAGCATCTATAAAGATTCCGACCACCCTCCAAGGCCTTCTTATCAGACTAAGAAAAGCGGACCGTTGATAAGAAGAGAAAGCATTAATCTCAGCATTGATAGCAAATTGCTAAGCGTCGCCACGAAAATTTTCCCAAGTATTTCAAAAATTGATTTCGAGTTCGACGATAAACAAGAGATCACATCGCCTTTGGACTGGCATGACAATAGCATCGTGCAAGAGGATATGATTCAGCCGAGACCTTCAATTATTTTCGATCTCCCAGACCATATGAGCACTCTAGAGACTTCAACCGTCCGACAGATGTATTTCGGGATCAACGACGGCAGTGAATATAGCATAGAATGCCACTTCGTATCACAGTACATAGACCCAAAGATCAGAATTGTGCTCAACCAGCGTGCTCCTGGCCAACGAGTGTTTAGTCCGGTTGCTGAAGAGAATGTGAAAATCAAAGATTTGAAAATGATTCTTCAGCTTATCGAGTACAGAGACGTCATTCCAGCGTCATTGCCTATAAAATGCCTTAAAGATTACGGGAAGCTCATCAACCACTTTGTTCTTCCTTTCGTTTGGGTAACCATACATCTTTTGCGAGATAATATAATTAACAACAACCTTTTAGATCGCAGAAGGAGAGGACCGTAAAAAACGAATCGAAATTCGTGCCAAGGCAAGAGGACTGCTTCCAGAGTCCAATGAATGCACTTTTCTTAAAGAACGCTGCCGCATTTCCATCAACGCGGTTGGAGGTACCAAGCTCAGAGTCGTTCTGGACGGTTTGAAGTAAATTTGAATTTTTTTGCTCTCGATAATTGAAAAATGAAATTTGTTAGCAATGAGAAAAACAAAAGCCTCCGCTTCGACGTGATAATGGATGTGAGCTCATTCGACCAATACTTCGAGGCGCTGAAATTCACCAAAACGCAAAATATGGCAGAAACAATCGTGAAAGTCCTAGATACTTTGGTCGATGACACCGTAGGAGCGGGAGAACTTGACGAGACGTGTGAAGCAATAAAGAACTTTGGAGATGAGAAATCGATGAACCAGGAGAAAAAGGCTTACAGATTCAAAGGGAAAAAAGAAGAGGATGCTTTCATGGATATGTTCCTTCAGATTCTTACAACTATTGAGAAGTTCCTCGCTGATAAAGGAATTGATTCGATAAGCAAGGCTTCAGATCCTGCCACCGTGAAATATATGAGGGTTAGATTCTACCAACGTGATTCAAACAAGAAAGACTTTGTTCTCATGGTCGAGAACCCAGAGAAAAATGAGTTTAAAGTGCATCTCAAAAACTTATACGAAACTCATGGTAAATTTTTTCATAAGAGTAATGGCATGACTCATGATATCATTAATTAGCTCCTGAAAATAAAAAAGTGATGGCAGAAGGCGTCTATTCCTATAATTTCGAGCAGCTTTGGAAAGATTTTGGCGTGCATTACAGCATGACCGATCGCGAAGACCGATTGGCATTGTGCTCAGTAATAGCTGAATTCTTTAGACTAGAAGTTTTCGACAAACGTAAGCCTTTATCACAAGCCCGCTTTTCACTAACAATTGTCTTTGAATCCAGCGCTTACACCCATCGACTATCCTGCCTTCAAGAATAACATGATTTTCCGATGTCCTCTCGAATACGGTTGCTTCGAGCGCATCTACGAGGGTAATTTATTAATTTCTCGCTCATGCTAAGACCTTTAATTCTCTAGGCGACACCCACAAAAACCCCATCACTTGTTCTCTCGTTGGAGTAAAAGGGCATCCAATTGGAGTGAAAGCAACGTCATACAATCCTCAGGATCGCCTGGAGCAAGGAGTCTTTTTCTTAATTGACCCCGAGAATTGGAGGAAACCGCCCCAACCTATAGTCAAGAACTCGAAGGCATTAAAATTCGCAGACTTGCCGATGTGCGAAGATTACTACTTGGTGTCGGTTCTAAAACCTTATGGCTTTAAAATAATTAAAGAGTTCATCAACTTTGAGAATTCTTCTAAGGGAGTGAGGATCACGGGTTTAAAACTAGCGGAGATGCCCAGCTGTATCGATGTATTAGAGAACCCTCTATCATTCCCGAACTTCGTCAAATATCTTAAGACCAAGACTGATCTACTGGAGCCGTTTGATGAGTTAATGATCTAGTCTTTTTAATAAAAAAAGTTTTTAATAATACAATTTTTTTTTAACTGTAGGACTCCATGAATTTAGTAATTTATTTTTCGCTATTAGCAATAGGACTTTGGTTTACAGGTTTAATAAGTTATTGGTAATTTGTAGACAAATCTAGTGTATTTTTTGCTACCTGAAAATTTTCATCGTATTTTCAAATTATTCCCACGTTAGCTAATGCTTATACTTTGAATGTTAATACCAACGAATATTCCACGGCAGACCAATTCGGTCTGAAATGTTAATTTTCCGCGTTTAGGACAGATAAGGGGTGGGTGATTTGGTAAGGGCCATTCTCTCCGATTTTTCTTCAATCAATAGCGTTATTGGCATTGCTAGGAGCTGTTTAGCTAATTTTCATAAGCATTGATATTTGCATTAAACTCGATAAAAGTTATCACATCTTTACTTATCATCTTATGACGCTGTACGTAAACTCCTGAGCTGGATTAGGTCCCCTTAGGTGTAAAAAATTAATTAATCAGTTTTAATGACGCGAAGTACCACGATTTACTGATTTAGAAAAATTTATATGACGCAATCAATTCAATATATTTTGGAACGCGTCTATAGAGCCCGTAAAACTAAAATCAAATAAAGAGTTTATCATGAGGCTCAGTGTAGCAGCCATTTGCTTCATCGCGCTTATCAGCACGACCGCAGCCCTTCAAAGAGCAGATGCAGAGATCAAGGACTTCATTGATCTCACAGGCACTGTTGGACACCTTCGAGGCACTGTCAAATCGGCTATCTCGACCACAATTGGTTCAGTTTCCTCAATCTTCGATTTCTTCGGCCAAGGAAAGCTTGGCCAAGTTGATCCTGACGTCTACCGTACTCCAGGTATTTGCAAAGATTTTTTTGCAGTGTTTTAGCATAAACAATCATAGCTGAAGTTATCATGAGCAAAGGCTACCGATTTGATGAACATCATTTCCCAACTGAGGATGGCTACATCTTGACCGTAAAAAATTTCTGAGGTATTCAGCAATAAATTCATGGCAATTTAGGTTTGGAGAGTCAGAAAAACCGTCACTCGCAACCGTCCAGTCATGCTTCAACACGGCCTGCTTGACTGCAGTTTCTCTTGGTTCATCAACTTGCCAGACCAAGCTCTTCCATACATTCTCGCTGATGCTGGCTACGACGTCTGGGTTACTAACAACAGAGGCAATAAATACAGCAGAAAGCACACCAGTTTCACTCCCAAATACAACTCCAGCGACTACTGGACTTTCTCATGGGATGAGATGGCCAAATACGACGTTCCAGGAAATGTCAATTTTATCAAGAATGTTACTGGAGCTGATAGCATCCACTACGTTGGCCATTCGCAAGGAACGACCCAATGGTTTGCGCATATGTCTTCTTTCCCTCAGGATAAGGGAATGTTCAAATCATTCGTGGGTCTCGGACCTGTGATGTACATTGAGCATATGGTAAACTCGTAGTAGCCTAAATTAGAATCTAATCGTTTGTAATGCCAATAGAAAAGCGCTTTCTCGTTCACTTTCAAGACGCTCCGCAACCTCCTCGCTCTCATCGGAATGGAAAGCATTCTGGCCCAGCAAGATGACCCAAGCACCTTGCTCGGAGAAATCTGCAATGCTACACCGACAATTTGCGAGACTATTGTCAAGGCTATTGTCGGCTTCACTCAAAGCGAGAACTTCAACAAAACGAGAATGGCTGTCATGGCGGCTCACGAGCCAGGAGGCACCTCCCTCATGACCCTTGACCATTGGTAAATAACTTCTTTCGAGTAATTTGAATTAATTATCGAATATTAAGGATCCAAATGTTCGGAAAGCCTGGCCTTCCTATGTATGACTACGGAACTGAGAAAAACATGCAAGTCTATGGTCAGCCAACAGCTCCTCTCTACCCAGTCGAAACTCTTAAGAACCTTGATATGCCAATCTTGCTTTCAAGAGGAAACAAGGATCCTTTCGTAGGTGAAGAAGATTACAACGCAATGTTGAAAACTTTGCCAAGTACCAATGTTCAAAGCATCGTAAGATAAACACATTTTGGCAAATTGATCTAATATACCGCGTTATAAATAGACAATTGATGACTGGGGACATTTGGATTATGTTTGGGCAGTCAATGCAAACACCAAGTTATATCCTCAAATGCTACAGTTCCTTTCTAAGGCCGATGCATAAAGCTTTAAAAAAATTTAATGTCTCTTGAATAGTGAGTGTATAAGAAGCTTTACCAACATGGTGCCGGGAAATGCTATTTATATTAATAATATGAGAATCATGAATTATGAAAAATCGATCCAAACTACGATCCAGATCTGAAGTGATTATTTGCTATTTGAAAATCCAGTAGAGAGAAAAAAATTTTAGAGTAACTATCTAGAATCATTCATGAGATTAATCAAAGACTCTTTTAATAATTTTGGAAAGATACTTTCAAATTGGTTTTAGAATTTTGAGAATTTGGAGGATTGAGGAGAATCAAAGCGAATTTTCATAAAACACTAATGATTATCACAATTCATGCTATTTTGATTGCAAAGAAGAAATCAAACCGCTGATTTTCATTCAAAATTACGGTATTACAGTCTCAATGATTTGATTTTGTAATTTAGAAAAATTGTCAATCATTTATGAACAGTCCTTGACGAAGTAGTTCGATATCTTTTCTCCTTAGTTTAATTCAAGTGATAAAAGTCAGTAGATATAGGCAATGTTCGGCGAAGATAGAGTGAGGGTCATTATATTCTTATGAGTCTATCTGTTTTCACTTTCTCTCTATATCAATAAAGTATGCTGAAGTCTCTGAGGCCTCCTCTCTCTTTACAATCTCAACCAAAAGGCTTTTGTTATCTCTTATTGAATTGGTATTAACTTCTAACCGGCTTTTTTTTTTTTAAATTCGTTATCAAAAGTAGCAGTTTTGTCAATAACCTGCTATCTCTAATTTTTTAAACGAGCTTCAATTAATTCAGTCGTATCTAATCTCTGATAGTAGCTTCAATCGAGGCTTTGCAAATAACCGTTTCCAAACTGAGAAATAAACAATCAAGCTTTATTCAATGCTCTTTTAATGTCGATCGAATACAACCTTTGGAAGTATAAGATTGGGGCTTACCTACCGATCTGCCTTCTATTCGCAATCTCAGGGTTTGTCTATATCAACTATCTCCAGGTATCAACTCCTTTCTCACTATCAATAACACATTATTAAAGCTATATCTGCTGAAACTTCTCTTTGGAACCTATACAACCCCAAATACCAGAGATGTCTCTTCGCCGCTTGAATCATCAACCGTATTTATGACTATGAGAACAGTTACAGCGTATACAAACCAATTTATGAGCTATATTATGGCAGAAGCTACTGATCTATCGGAACAGCGTCCGAAAGGGATATGTTATGCAATAATCCTGCATATACTTGCGTTTTTCTTCCTCTTTTCTGTGTTCCGGACGATTTACACGAACCCTGGCGGAGTTACTAAAGTAATAGATTTCTCCTTCAAAGCGCGATAAATTTGAATTTCGAAGGATTGGAGCACTCGAACTGAAGAAGAATTGAATAAGGCTATTGAATTCGAGAAAAAGATTCTGAAAAATATGCGGCAACGAGCTAAAAGAAAGCGAACGTTGCAAAGTAAGAAATGTTGAGGATTGTTCTCAATTCTTTAGGTCGGTCAAAACTCTTCCAGGAACTTGGAGAAAGCATTTTCCCTGAAACCAATGAAGCAAACGAATCTCAAAGAGAATCGCTCGTTGTGGGTACTGAGAATCAAAGAGAGTCTTTTGCAGGTAAGGAGGTTTGTAGGAAATTCTATTTACAATGGGTTTGATCGGTGTAGAGGGACATCCTCCAGTAGAGGGAGAAACTCCAAGAGAGACGATAGAGCATGGCGATCTGAGAGAAAGCAAGTTAACAGTGCAAACGGATGAGCGTGAGAGCCAAGGACAAGGAGGTCCAAATGGAGACAGAGGAAATGGTGATGAACATACAGGAACCTACGGATCTATTAAAGAGGAAGATATTCAAGAAAGAGAGGACTTTGCGTTGCAGATAGAAGGTCTAGAGATTCATACTGACGATCTGACCAACGAAAAGCTGCATCAATATGCTGTAATGAGCGCTTTAAAGAGAGGGAATCGGAGATTTTGCTCACATTGCCAACTGTTTAAGCCTGAGAGAGCTCATCATTGCAGACAGTGTGGTACCTGCGTCCTTAAAATGGATCATCATTGTCCATGGGTAAACAACTGCGTTGGCTTCTACAATTACAAGTATTTCTTCACGATGATACTTTATGCAGGTATCCCTACTCTTCATTGAACCTTCTCTTATTTTTTATGGGAATTCGCTCTAGATGCTTGCCTGTTTTTCGTCGCAGCAACGTTCACGGAAGTGATAACAGACTCGCTTTTAGATCTCAATGTTGGTTATGTTCTCATGAAAAATACTCTAATCGTCTTTCTTTGAAAAAGGTGAGCATAGTTAAGGTGTACTACTGTCTGGTATTTTACATTATGACGCTGGCGATCGGCGTAATATTGCTGCTATTCATCAGTTTCCATTTGTGGTAATAAGAATGAATTTGTTAATGAGTCGATTGACTGTGAAAAAAAGGTTGATTATGAACGGAAAGACGACTCTTGAATTTTGTGAAAAGAAACAAGACAAGACCTATGACAAAGGAATATACAATAATTTTAAACTCGCGCTTGGCGACAAATTTTACTTGTGGATTTTCCCATGTGGTAATTGTGTTCTTATCGCTACCCTCTTGAAATTCTGTGAATTATTTTTCAGGCGCGAATACGGAGATTGGATCAGGAATTAATTAAATCTGTATGCCAGGCTTGAATGTTGCCATTGTTATATATTTACAATATGTATGGCAAATCGCATAGTTGGCTACACAAATAAATTTGTGGGAAAAATACAATAATAAATGAACGAATTTAATTTTTAACGAAGTTTAAAAATTTAAATAATAGGGAGATAAGTTGATAAACGCAACAAAAAGATACACTTCTGAGTGACATGGATGCTCACATGAGAAATGAGAATCATCCTTTTGAGCCAGGCTGAGCCAAAAGTTTTCTCTTGGTTATCATGCGGATTTCTCTGATCCCTTCTCAAGAGGACTAAAGCAATAGAATAGAAGAAATCCTAAGAGGCATCCGATGATCATCGTTATGATCACCTTTCTCATAGGACTCTTTCTAGGTACCAGATTTAGTACTGGCGCCTCAGCAAAGGAAAGATCTGGATCGCTATTGCAATAAGAGAAAATTAACAAACAGTCCAAAACCCCCCAAAAAAAAATGTTTTAAAATTTACTCAGTAAATCTTCTCATCAGCCAAAGAAATGGTTTCTCAATTTGGTAATGAGAATTGACTGAGATGTCATAGTACTGCAAATTATTCAATCTATGGAATGTGATGTGTTTGGCTTTGACAACCCGATGTTCCAGCTCAACCTAATTTGAAAAAAGTCTAGCTAACATAATGTTAATTCTGAGAAATTACTTTATTTCCAGCTAATATCATTGGAATGTTAGGGCAGATCTCTAATATTCGTTTATGCCATTTTGGAACATTCTCATATTTCGACATCTGGGTGACATCAAACATGATAATCGTGCAATTTGCCGATGTAAGGATGCTCTCATTCATTTTATCTTTCTTTTCTTGAGCAACAATGTCCCATACATTAAATTTTATGGGACCGTGATTAGTGTGGAAGGTTAGCGTGGTAATTTCCACGCCACTATTTTCTTATGAAGTAATTAAACAAGAAACTGCCAATAAAAGAGTACCAAAATATTTTTTTCAGGGTTACCACCAGAAAATTCCTTGATAAAAGAGGTTTTTCCAACACCATGGTCACCGACGACAACTAAGTTTAATTTCATATCCTGCAGTGGCATTTTAGACTGATTTGATAATTTTATTTGGCTCTCTCTGACTCTCTGATCATATTTGTGGTAAAATACTGAGAAATCAAAGATTTTGGTTCAAGAGTAAATGAGAAACTACAATGGTAGAAATAATTCCACACCATGAGCGTCGTATTTTGAGAAATTTAGCTTCTGTTGGTAAAGCTTTCACCTACTTGAAGCGATTGAAGAAGCTTGGGATATCTCGTAGTTTTTAAGCACAAACTTGTTTCTTGATGAGCTTTCGCATTTGGAGAATTTTCAGCGGATAGGATCAAATCTAAAAGAAGGTGTTTAAGGTTTTTTCTTGTCAATCTTAACTACTGTTTTGAAGTCCAATCCTAGATCTCTTAATGCAACATTTTTTCATTTCTCTTGTTACTTGCACGAAATAGTGCCATGGATATAGAGACGCAAAAACTATTTTTTCATTCTTTTTTAGAGTATCATTAATAAAAAAAAAAAACCTGCACCTACTTGAATTCTTACCAATCTGAAATTCAATATTGTTGCCAGAGTAAAGTATCGTTTATTTGATCACTTACATATCCCATCCAAAATATCCATTATTTCCTATTCACCTCGGACTTCCTGATATAACTGTTAACGAAAACAAACGCACTCAATAAATTTCTCAGCACACACACTGAACAGACCTAACTATCTCAAGTACAGCCAAATATCTGTTGGAAACTCAGGAGAGAGTAATATCAATCCTGATGTTTTAAGCAAGCTTCATGTTCGACTAAGTGGCTCATTAAACTATTCAGACTCTTAAGTAACACTCTACAAATAATTTAAACAAATACGATATTACATTAATTACGCAGGCTACCGAGCCTTATTTATAGGGAAAAAAGCTCTGCATCGCAAAGAAAATGTCTATAACCGAATCAAAACTACTGGATACATTGGCTTTGCCACAGAGCAAACGTAATCTTCCTCTTTTCACCCCAAAATCTGAACCTAAACCCAAGAAGGTGCCTTTTCTAAGCCAAGCGAAATTGCAACCGATGATTGCAGCAAATGCCAGTGCGGATCTCAGGTATTCCAACAGTTTTCCTACTCTTGTCTTAACCAATGAGCAGGGCTGCATTGCTTGCTTGGGTATTTCTCAAGCGAGAGGCTCCGTCAGCATTAGCAGTCTCAAATTGACAACTGACAACAACCCAAAAGAAGAAAACACGTGAGAATTACAGCATTTCTAAAGCATGCTTATAGCTTCTCTCTCATTCAGGACCAAGAAGCCAGAGAAGGCCAAAAAATCAAAGAAATCAGAGAAAAAGAAAGAAAAACAGCAATCTCAGAATCCTCAACCGAAAAATGATGCAAATAAAAAAACTGAGGTATTTACCCTGGCAGCTGGATCATGAACAACATTCTTGGTGTATATAGACAAATGACACAGGTCAGGAAGCAACGAACGTTGCTAAGAAAAATGCAGATTTATCCAAGGTTAGAATCATTCAAAAGAATTTGGTGTATGTGATCGGTCTATCTGAAGCAATTGCTGATGAGAAAGTAAAACCCACCTGCAGAACGCCATTAACATATTTTATAAAGATTCTCGAAAAACCAGAATATTTTGGGCAATATGGCAACATTGTAAAGATTGCCGTGAATAAAGTACATGTCTATAATTCTGGAACTGCTACAGGACCGTCATACTCAGCATATATCACCTATTCTAACGAGATAGAAGCGTCAACGGCAATATTGGTAATATTTTAGTGATTCATATAGCTACAAGGTTAAATCCCTTTATTTAGGCAGTAAATAAATTCACCATTCACGAAAGAGTTCTCAGCGCTTCATTTGGGACTACCAAGTAATCAATCCGACAATTTCAAGAGATTCTTATTGAAAAATTAAAAGATACTGCTCTCACTTTTTGAAACATCAGGAATGTTTAAATTCTGAATGTCTTTACCTGCATGAGATTAGCTCTGACACAGACAGCTTCGTGAAGGTAAGCCTGATTTTCAGAAGTGGGGCTTAAGCATTTGGGACATTAGGATACAGAAATTAATAACAAAAGCATGTTCCAGTATTTGCAAAAAATCGCTGCAAAGACAGTCAAAAGCTCCAGCGCAAAGATTATAAAGGCGGCTAAGGAAAAGAAGTTTAAGAGTGTGCTTCCTCCCGCTTCGACGATAGGGAATAAGGTGAAGCATTACAAAAGTAACAAGACAAAGGCACAGGCAGTGGGCGTGCATAAAGTTTCGGAAATCCAAAACACCGAAAACTATAAGGCGAAAAAAATTGGCAATGAAGAGAAGTCTAACCTTCAAGAGGGGTTCTCAGCTGAATTTGACCCCAAAAAAGCCTTTTTCCGTCCAGAACCTGGCGCTGGGACAAGAAGACCCAAAATCAATGAGGTTGATCGCTATGAGCAATTCGAAGTTGATATTGACAATATATGCGGTGATGACGATGATTATGATGATTTGCAATTCCAGTTCCCACGGCCTTTCGAGCCTGACTTCAATTTGCTGGACAAATTTTCGGAATCTGCGCCAATAGCACTCACTAAGACTACTACTGTGGAGTCAAATCCTTTGGGCCGTAACGACAATGAACTGGATAAAAAAATCATAGAATCTCTCCTGACATCAAACGAGCAGTCCTCCTCACGGTTTGGTTTCGCGCAGCAGGAGAGACTTTCCGATGAAGATATGTCGTATGTGGTCAAAGAATCCATCCAGGACTGCAGCAGAGAAATCAACGCACTTGAGACTTCGTATTCCACGCTCCCACATTCAGATGCACGGACTTCAATCTCGTATATCATCTGAAATTAGTCCCATTTCATCTAACTTGCCCTCTAGGTCAAAGAGTATCTTCTTATTTGAGGATGAGAAATCTGACAGCTTCTCCCTTCGAGGTTCCATCGGCGGATTCCAAGGTACACACATGATTCCTGTCATTTTTCTAATTATTCAAGCAGGGCAAGAGAAGATGATTCTTCCAGCAGACTCCAATCCCGTTGAACAGCTGGAAGCTGCGATATTAAAAAAGCATTCAACGAAGAGTGGTACCAAGAACCCGCGTGCTCAAACCCTGCAGCTTAAGAAACCGAGCACTAAGGCTACAGGCACGCACTCTCGAGTGACCTTCTCTGAAGGAGTCGAGACAGGACCTAGACTAGCAATCAATCCTAAAGATTTCAAATTCAATCCGCAATTTGGCTCATTCACGCAGCAATCTGCTACTAACCCGGATCCTGGACTTGACTTGACTCAAATTTTGAACCTTAATAAAGGGACTTAAGATTTCTCAGCGAAATATGAGGATAGGGTGCTATCCTCATGCCTCTAATAAATATATGTCGATAGTAAAAGATAGGCCACGGAGTGTGAGTCTAAATTATAAATGACCGCTGAAAAAAGGCACTTATCGAATTTTATTTTACGATTAAGTCAATCAAAAAAGTTTCTTTGGCTACATGAGGAAAGGTTTTAATTAATAGACGTTCGTAAAGGTCTGTTTCTTCTTGATGCATATGTGTACTTCACATAATGATCTATCTATTCAATTATTATTATTGCTGAATTACCTAATACATAAAGAGTTGTATTATTATATTTAGCATTTTGAGAAAGTTAAGTTGGATAAATGCTAAGTTTGTAGTGATTATGGGTGTCCCTTCCTTTGAATAGGGTAGCCTAACACATACATTAACAGCATGAATCTAACCTAAGGAGGGAGATTAAACATGTAGTAATTGTTCATATAATAGTAGTTAAATTTGAGTCATACTGACACTTCTCGTACGAGGAGCTATATTCTCAACGATCACGCGATCCTCTTCAACTTCATTTAAGAACGATGGCTGCCCCGTTCCTGCAATAAGTCTTTGCCATGCGCGATCACTTGGTTCCACATTCCGAGAGAATTTGATTATTTCCTCTATTGGGATCATAGCGCCCCTGTTATGGACGTGGCCTATCGTGAATCCTGTGAAACCAGCCATTGCTCCATGTACTGCGTTCTGAGCTAATGCACTAGAGAAAACTCTGTTGTGTGTATTAATCAGTCAATGAGTTACCTGCAAATTTCTCGATCAGATGCATTTGCTGGTACTGTCCTGATCATATAAGTTGGATCGATATATTTCAGGGTGACGTCCATTCCTTCCTGCTTTGCATACTCGAGAATCTTGTCTTTCAAAAATATCCCAACGTCCTTGAGTAAGAGTAATAAGACTCTCTATTAGACAGAGAACTTTACGCCGTATTTGATATTTCCTGAAGCATCCTTCGACTCGCCACCGACTTTCATGTCTCTGATTGCACTTGCTAAGTGGAGATGCATTTATAAATAATTTTCTTCCCGCAATGCTAAAACTCACCGGCTCCTTCAGCAACGACAATTACGCAACGCCTCTTCGCTTCTAATCTCTTTTTGAGGTATTGTAGTAGACCTCTTGGGCCTCCAAGCTCGAAAGGAAATTCTGGAATTAGACAGATATTGACATCTCTTGCGGCTAAACTCGCGAACATTGCAATGAATCCAGCGTATCTACCCATCAATTTAACGAGTCCAACTCCGTACTCAGCTGCACTCGATTCAATGTCAGCGGATGCGATCGCTCTTTGTGCTTCCTATTACAGTATAATTATCACGAACGTAGAAAAACTTGTCTACTTCCACTGCAGTATCAAATCCAAAAGATTTGTCAATAAATGGAATATCATTATCAATGGTTTTTGGAATTCCCACTACAGAGATCTGAAGCTTTCGATTCTTGATTTCTTTGTATAATTCGTAGATTCCTCGATGAGTTCCATCACCTCCGATTGCATAAATCTATTGTTAAACAATTTCGATAAATTCCCTATTCAACTTGCAAAAAGAGTCTATTGATTCACCTGATTGATCCCTTTCTCCATGATTTTACTAAGGATTTTCTCGAGATCGAAACCTCCTCTTGAGGAACCTAATATTGTGCCTCCATCTCTATGTATCGATTTGACTTTATCAAGAGTGAGCTCCTCCCAGTCGTATGCATAGAAGCCTTTGTATCCGTACTTTATACCGTAAACCTCTTTCACGTTATAATTCTGCCTCAGACAACGCACAAGCTCCCGAATTACAACATTCAAACCAGGACAAAGACCTCCGCAAGTAACGATACAAGCCTTTACTTCGCTGCTTTGGAAATACAGGTTTTTTCTTGGGCCTGCTCTCAGGAATTTTTTCGCAGATTCAATGGACTCTAATGGGCCAAAAGTTGCAGAAGCTAAAGCTTATTTAAACAGGGAAAATCGCCAAAATTATTACAGATGACAAAAGAATTCTTTGCGATGAACGCCATTTCCTAAGAGAAAACAAAAGCATGTCATCAGTTGTCAGCATACATATAGATAAGGCTTACAGGCATGAACCCTTCACCACCGAAGACGGTTCGATACTTTGAATCGCCGAGCAACGGCGACACTATCATAGGAAACTCATCCTAGAGAAACCTTTACTCACAGAGTCAGAGAATCGAAAAGTTTACAGTGTCATCAGATAAATGAGGAATTCTGAGGATAGTGCAGGTTGGAGATCTGAGGAACTTGATCTCGTCTAGCAAGCTAAGCACGTTGATTAATGATAAGGAAGGGCTTTGAGAGAGGATTACATGTTTTCTATGCCACCTTCTTCTAACTCTCTGAGCTTCATTTTGAACTCCTTAACTAAGCAAGAAAGAAATTAGAAATAAAGACGACAGCATCGAGTTCACTTTGGACAGATTTGGTCCGAAGTAGACCAGGACCCGGAAGGGAAATTTCGGGCAGGTCATCAATCTCCTCATCTTCTGCCTCAATTTCTTCATCAAGATCATTTTGATTTTTTAGTAGAAATTTCTCTGCGAGCCTCGAGAATCCATATCCTGCTAAGATACAAGCACCACTGTAGAGGAGGAATTTTATGCTGCGGCTTTTGAGTGGATCTTAATTTTTGGTTAGCGAGGAAAGTGATTGTTCCAATTACTTTCTTCCATGGATCTTTTTCGAATAAATATTTAAGTGTCAAAATTTCAACGAGCTGGTAAATTTATATCAAAATTTCTCTCACACTTTTCTCGATTCAACTAGATAAGCAACACCTTCTCAAGTATCAAGTAATTCACCTTTCTTTCACCGGGAAATGCACAGATAGTGAGCTATTTAGGTTTTTACATGTTAATTACTTCATTATCATAACTTTCGAATTTCTTAGAATCACAAAACAAAATTATACAATTTGGCAGATAAAACTCACGAATTGAATACAGGATAGGCAAATAGGGTTAGTCAGATCCAAACTCTTCGAGCACAGAGTATGTGATATATAAAAATTCATCTTCGTCTTTGTTTTTCAGATAAACTTCTTCTATTGAGGCGTCTTAGTGAATTATGATGAGTTGAAATTGCAAAGAGTTTGCACTACCTGGCCGAATAAGTATTTTATTGGCAATGAGTAAGAATAAGGCTTCATGTGGGTCCATCTTGATCTTTTTTGTTATTTTGGCTCTGAGTTCGAATATTTTCATTTCTTTTGGGATTAAAAATCTGATTCATTGACAAAATACAAGAGAGTTGGTCATTTACTGGGAGTTTCCTATCAGAGAAAGTTTTGATCCTGGGTTTCTTTCAATGATGACAGGAATGTGCGTTGGATGCTCTGCCTTCTTTTTTCTGGCTGTGGCAAGTCTTTCATCGAAGGTATGCTTATCTTTAAATCTGGTTTCTGTAGCGCTTCTGGTAAATAGGGATAACATTCACAAGATTGAGCTTTTTTGCAATAAACTAATTGATTAGATTGAAATTAAGCACCGAAATAAGACGATGTGAAGGTAATCGATCAGAATCTGATCTAAACTGAGATAAATATTTCGAGGGACGTGAAGAATATCGTCAGCATCGAGGAGTATCACAAATGATTTCAGAAGCGGAAAGGCTCGGGATTGAAAATTATGAATTGCTTGAGAATATTTGGAGGCAATAGTGAGCTTTTGATAAATCAAACAAATTGATGATTGGATATATATCTCTCTCAACAAAGAAGAAAGGATGAACGAATGTGTGAAGCAGCTGTCAAGTATGGAAATTAATTAAAAGTCTTCCTTCGGTATCTAAATCTATGTCGCAAGATAATATCTAAATGATATGACTATAAAAGCTAAATTATTTTCACTTCTCGATGCGAATGCAAACAATCAATATCCAAACGGATCTATTGAGGGGAAAATCAACTCTATTTTTTGGATCCAGATGCTTTCGAGCTATTAAAATGCTCTTATGCAAGAAACTCAAACCTGCTCCATTCCAATAATCTGGCAAATTCCTGGTCAAACAACAATTCATAGTTACCAAAAAATATTATCTAACAAATTATTTCATATCTTCTTGGTGCCACCTTATCCTCTTTCTTTTTTTTTTCATTTCAAATAAGCTCATTACAAAAAGTTGTATCCAAACGATCAATAAACTCAATGATAGAAAATTTAGTCCCTTCAGGTAAAAACTGCACCAAAGCTTCAATTTCGGTAGTTTTGCGATCTCAAAGAGGAGCGTAGGATTTGTAGGTAAAGAAACGAGTTAATCACTATGTAGATAATAAAAGCTAGCAAGACCCAAATGCTTCTAACTCAGAGTACGTGATATATAAAAACTCATCTTTGTCCTTGTTTTTCGTATACACATCTTCAATTAAAGTATCTGTAATGAAACATGATTAGTTTGACACCGCACAGCAACCTGTATTACCTGGTCTATCTATCTTTTTCCCTGCGATGAAGAAGAATAACGCTTCGCTCTTATCGAGCTTCAACTTTTTCTTTATACTCGCTTGGAATTCTTGCAATTTCATTTCTTTCGAGGCCAAAAATCTATCATTTATCGTTAGAGCAGGACAGGATCGTCCATTTACTTAGCTTTCTCCATCTCAGGGAGTTTTGATCTCGCATGCTTCTCGACGATTACAGGGATGAGTGTGGGATGCTCCTCCTTTTTTTTCCTGGCTTCCTTGAATCTCTCCTCAAAGGTATATTTGTCTTTGAAAGTTTTTGAGGCCATTATTTTTTGTAGATCGTATGTGTTTAGCGTTTTTATTTTTTGATTACTTCAGATACCTAAGTATTTCTTAAGACCAAGTTTGATAATTATTACGATCTCACAAGATCGAAATTGATACACAATCGAGCTCAAAGATTGATTTCTGACCAGAATTTGCATCATCTAATTCTTTCAACAATATTGAAGTATGAGTTAGAATCAAGAGGTAATGCATGGATTCATAAGTATAGGAATGGAAAGGATTCAAAACAGAGCCTGGAAGGGAATTAAATTGGTAAAAATAACATTAATTCTTGAATACTATTCTCCAATATTGAAAATATTTCAAATTATCTGCTTCCTGATTCTCATGCAGAATTTCGGATAGAACTCACACTTAATGATTATGAATTTGAGTTATTAGTAGTTTTTACATTTAAGAAAGCAATATAAAAAAGAGTGAATAAAAGTAACCTGCACTTTAGCTTGAAAGTTTAAACACATCATAATACAAGAGTCCTTCTCTCCAGCGATGAAGTATCTAGAGAGTCATTCATTTTTAATTCCCAATACATAGAGGCTGAGTTTTCATTTCTTGAATCTTCACCTCGTTAATCTCACGCTCCTTTTCCAAGCCAATTTCGTGCCATTCTGTATCATCTTCATCTTCTTCAGTAAAACGAATCGACTGCTCATTAATTCCTTCTGCCACCATAAACTTGCAGAATTCATCAAAAGTCACTCTACCGCCATTTGCGAAATCAATTTCCCTCATCAACTCCTGCACTTCTTCCTCGGACAGCGTTTTCCCTACCCGCGCCATAACATCTCTGATATTATCGATCGAGACACTGTTCTTATTATCCACATCAAAGAACTTAAACGCCGTCCATAGCATCTCCTTATTAGCATAAGCTTTCCGATCTATCGCAGCTGTTAAGAACTCAGTATACCGAATTTTATCCTTATTCTCGAAATGAACGTTGCTGATGATATTTTCTAACAGCGCATTCGTGTGAGTCAGCCCCATTTCATTCATCACTTGCTTCAGCTCAGCAATTGTTATCTCTCCCGTTCCTTTCTTATCAAAGAACTGAAAAGCGTCTTTCAACCGTTTTAATTCCTCCTCATTAAGCTGCGTTATCATCACTTCCATCGCTTCGCGCTTAAATTTATTCTTCTGTTGGAATTTCGTAAGATTTCTCATCACAAACTGATGTCGTCCAGACTCCCTTTTTAAGTCAAATACCTCTGATGCCGCTTGGTCGTGTTTGAACCAGTCATGCTCTAAGGCTTGAGCCGCTGTCCAGCGAGCATCTATGTCTTTCTCAAGGAGCTTGGAGATGAGATCTTTCGCATTTTCGGAGATCCTACCCCAGAAAGGTCCCTCTAAGGAATATTGAGCATCAGCAACAGCTTTTAGTATTTGCGCATCACAGTCTCCATCAAATGGAGCGTAGCCACTAAGAATGATGTACATGATGATTCCAAGACTCCATTCATCGCATTTATCAGTGTATTTTCCTAGAAGAACCTCTGGAGCGATATAATGCGATGTCCCTAGCACCGTACGGAGGTTCTGACGGTTAGGGTCATATCGCTTTGAAAGGCCGAAATCGATTAGCTTGAGAATGGCGTCAGGGCCTTCAGTATCGAATAGGAAATTATCGAGTTTCAGATCCCTATGAACGATTCCTTTCTCGTGGATGTACCTTACTGCCGACAAGGCTTGCCTCATGATTTTCTTTGCTTCAGGCTCCTTAAGTCGACCAAGCTTCTCGACTTTGGTGAGCAGTTCGCCTCCACTGCAGAATTCCATGACGATATGGAAGTAATGTTCATCCTGATAGTACTCTAAGAACTTTACGATATTCGGATGGTCGAGCTGAATGAAAATATCGACTTCTCTCATGATGAGAAGCGTTTGATCGCCCAGTAACTCTTAAGAGATTGTTTTGACAGCGAATCGTTTACTCGGGTTCGAGATCAAGCGAACCGCACGGTCGTTCCCAAACCTACCTGAGCCTATTACGAATACGTGAATGAGATAGAGCGATTAGGAAGTGATAGAGTAGAAGAGTAGTTATTACCATAGATATTTGGCTCGAATCTATATCTCCTTCGGATGCCTTCCATAGGAATGATTGAATTGAATTTAATCGCGTTCATTTTCGCGGCAAGGTTGACTGAACTTTGAATGATCATCTTTGAAATGGAATTTTATCTTTGAAATGGAATTTTTTCTTTGGCTAGAAGTTTTTTCCCTCTCAGGAAATTTTTCTGAGTCGTTTTGTAATGTGGTTTGAGAAATAGGAAAATTCTTTGTTTCCTGCTGGGTAGCCAAGGTGTTGTTGCGAGAAATGTTATCGTGAGTGCTTAGTTGAGCCTTGTCTAACACCTGTTTGGAGTCTGGTTGCTTGTATGGTTTTGGTTTGCCGCAGGCAGCTCCCATGGAAATGGTTGATTTATTTGTCGAATGATTGAGGTCAAAATAATTAACAAAATAGCCAATTTACTGATCGAGAGAAAACCAAATGAATAAAGCCTACTTTAATTATATTAGTAATTCATAGTCTTGCAAGATAGATTTTCGGGGCGTCCACCCATGCTTTGTGAGTCCCGAAAAGTGTGTTACATTTTTTTTTTTATATTAACATCGAATTTGTTATTATGGATTCATATTTGGAGTTTGTCAGTGCCATTTTTCATTGCTGAGTGAAAGATCTTCATGCAGCAATAATATATATTTCTCTAATAATAATATATATCCAATAAGTTGCTTTCTGTTCTCAATGAATTCTAAGGGAACTTATTCTATTTTCAAAATCGCTGATCATGTTTGTATCATACATACTTTATCATAAAGAGTAACTCACTCAAGAAATTTAAGGTGACGTGTCATGTCAATTTCCATTGTTCTGAGAATACTGAGCTGGAAATAACAAGTCTCGAATTTCAAAAATTTCAAGAAGTTTGAATTAGCTGAATTAAAGCAAATATTTTTGATTTCAAGTCGTTAATATTATCAGAAAAATACCCATATATTTTTCAAAGATAATTACTGTCACAAATGAAATTTCTCGAATTTCGTTCCAAATACAACAAATTATTCGCTAAGACTGAACGAAGCGCTATTTAAGTGCATTTGTTTATAATTTACCAATTTCCTCACTTTTACGAAACAATACTTCTCAATACTTATTACTACATAAATTTGTTCAATGAGCGTTGAGACACTTTCCTTAGGTCATGCCCCAGACAGCCGATTGCGAAGAAGACAACCTCTCAGACGTGAAGCACACCCATTTTCAGCAGGTCTCTCACGCGATCAATTGATCGAGAGCATTTCTGATATTTTAATGGGTACGATGGGCGTATTGGACGAATCTCGTATATCATCCTCTAATCTCAAATCTTCTTCCCTCTTCCACGCCAAGAAGGTTCCTGGAATATCTCTCTTCAGTTATCTTCAAAGATTTGCAAAGTTTTCGAGCTGCAGTGACAGCTGCTTTATTATTTTGTTAATTTTTATTGACAGAATAACCGAATTCAATCCCAATTTCGAACTGGATTCATTGAACGTTCACAGGTAAATCTTTTTATATGGCGCTATCAACCTAACCACCCTTGTTAATGTATAGAATCACTTTGCTTTCTTTGATATCTGCAGCGAAGTATCAAGACGATGCTTACCTCAAAAATACAGCATATGCAGAAATTGGAGGGATAAAGACTGATGAACTAAATAAACTAGAAATGGAGTACTTATCCAATGGTCTCAATTTTAAATTGTATGTGGAGGAATCTACTTTCAGAAAGTATCAGAGATATTGTGAAGAGTACTTCTCTAATAAAATGCATCAACAGCGCAATTAATCAAACACTTAAGAGAGGCATGCATCAATATAGATTTGAGCAATGGCGCTCTAGTTCAGAGAGCTATGGATAAATAAGACCAACATTGCGATG